>Ga0116230_10002397_pt1 | contig 18027 bp, 4 predicted proteins | sample S1TSphfallax_3_FD_88678 | JGI IMG/M metagenome (GOLD analysis project Ga0116230, IMG submission 88678) | Host-associated microbial communities from peat moss isolated from Minnesota, USA - S1T2_Fd - Sphagnum fallax MG | ecosystem: Host-associated > Plants > Peat moss > Unclassified | place: USA...
ATGTTTTAAACAATTGAAATAATAATTTTCAGATTTGAATAAAAAATTCAAAGGTTAAATATTAATTTTGAGATTCATTATATGAATAGTATACATACGTATGCATATTATATATAATTTTAGCACATACATTTAAATAAACCCCTATGTCATTGTAGAATACCTTTAGGATGTAACTAATTTGGTGACTATTACGACTAATGGGACATGTCAACCTATTAATGGATGAAAATAAATGTAAAATCAATCCAACCAATAGGATGAAATTTCTAATAGTTGCATCATAATTGTGAGAATGACCAAAATAGTTGAAATTTGATCTTGTAGTTGCAAATGACTACAAGTCGCATGTAGTCGTAAATGGATTGGTTACATTTTGGCTGATTTCTTTTGGTGGTTGTACCCTAGTTGCACAATAGTTTTCGTGACAATCTAGTTGCATGCCAATTATTTATTTGCGGACATGATTTCTCATAATGATTTTTCCGATGCACACAATTCTTGATTTGGTGAACTTTGTAATTCCTTGGCAATCTTGTTCCATTTCTATGCTACCGGAAACATTTATGAATGTGGGTAAACAAAACATTTAAAATTAAAATGTTATTATTTTTACATTTGATGAATGCAAGTACCTCGGCATGATCCCAATTGCTTTGCCTCCAGTTCAATGGTTTGATTACTCCAATGACGTTAGTCAATGGTGTTGTGATTAGCTATGTGGCTCCTTTAATCAACACTATGGCTATTTCTGCTAGTCCTACACAAGGTGCTACTAGATGGCTTCCCCTTCCCCTCCCCTTCCTTCTCTCTCTCCTTGCAAGATTTTGACATTATTGATGTGAAAAATAATTGTTGTGGTTTGTTATTTCCATTTATTAACAACTTGAAGACATGCACATCAATTCGATGTGCAAACAACAAATGTAAAGGACAAGATGAAAAAGTTACGCATGATTCAAGATGAAGATTTATGCGATATGTTCAAGCCTTTTCATCTTTTGTCACAAAAGGGTTTATGTATAAGAGGTTGCTTGAAATGGTTAGCACATTGATTAATAATTTGACACCCTTTAGTTAAGATTGATAAACTACCAATGTTGGTAGGTGCCAAAAATGTACACATTTGTAAGATTTTACTTGTGTAATGTTAGCTTATCATTTCACATTATCTACTATTGTTAACTTATTAACACCTTGCCATATGAGTAAGACATGTCAGTTATTTATTATTAAAAAATTCCATATGTGAACAAAGTTCATTAATGATAATTAATCATTGTCATGACGCCCAAGTGTGAATTAACCTTAAGCATGAACTACTAGTTATCAATTCATTAAAATGATTGTAACTAATTATTCATCAATTAATTGATAAATAGGTAGTTTATGTTAGGTAGGTAGGTAAACATATATTAGATAGATTAATAGGCTAGGCTTGGTAAGAAAATAAGTATATATAGGTAGGTAGGTAGTTAATTTTCTTAGATACAAACTGAATGTAACTTTATAAATACACCAATAGAAACACACCCCCATTATAACCCTAATAAAATTTAGAAAAAATACACATACCTTTCTATGCCTATGTATACCACTAGGGGCTATCTTGACACCTTAGTGGTGCAAGTAAGTTTGGTTTCATTTGCAACTAATGGGACATATGGGCATAATCATGGATGAAAATCATTCTAGAATGGAGGATGAATAAGTCATTGTTTGTAAATGTAATTATAGTGCATAGTTGCAAGAATGATTAAAGGTGCAAAATAGCCGCAAAAATAATTAGAGCTATTTGCAAATGACAATTACTTACACATATTTGCAAATGCATTGTTGCATTTTGGGGAATTTCTTTTAGTGTGTGAAGGTGGTTGATAAGGAGCAAACTTGTATATTCCATTGGATTCAATCATTAGACAAACACACTAAACAATTCATTCTTCCAAAGTTCAAGATCAACATAAAACTCTCTATTATGAATATAAGAATGCAATATCCTTTGAAGAAACTAACCTTTGTTATGTTGTTATCCACTCTCGGTGGCACTCCTCTAAAGTTATTAATAAGGGTGCAATTCACAAGCTCAACAATTGGTCGAACTTTTGGCATTTTCATGTGAGGTAATGGGAAGGATTCATTCTAGATGTAGTATTTATTTATACCACTTTTTCCATTGACAAAAAACATTTATGTTATGTTCTTATTCCATTTCATCAATTTGAATGCATAAATTCTCCATGGAGGAGTAGGTCGACATGTCGACTTGTAACCTATTGGAGATAATCCACAACATATAGTTCTAATCATTTGGGAAAACATGTGCCTACTTGTATGCCACCACCTCATATGATTACATGGCAACTTTGAAGCAATCTACATTGTATTATGTTTTCCTACATGGTGATCGCTTTAGAAATAGATTGAACAAGTGTGAATTGTGATTATGTAAAGGGAGTTGCTAATTTGGTGATCCTTTGCAAATGGCTTTTGAAGTCACTATATTTGATTCATATTCTTCATATGCATTGAGGATACCCCACTTGGAAGGTGAAAAGGTGTTTGGATCCACCAAACAAATGCAAGATCTACCCCAAGATTAGAATGCAATTCACATAGGCATAATCATGTAAATTTCTTTCATCATTGAATGGAATTTATTTCACACAATTATATATCCAATGTAGATGTTGTTCGTTGTTGTTTGTAAAAGGCCTTCCTAATTTTCACTCATAATGGCAAAAAGGTGTTAAAATGTTTTTATAGTGATGATGTTTGGGCCATTAAATGATGTCCCCCCTAAGTTGAATATTCAGTGTTTGACATTGCAAAAAGACACTGAACAATATTGTAAGGCGAGTATCATTTCAAATAAAATATATTATGGCATTTTTGCTCCTTGTTTTGTTGGCAATTGGAGTGTTGCTAAAGGTGCACCAATTGAATTACACAAGTTTTAACTTGTTGTGTCAAAAAAATTGAAAGGAAGTATGTAATTAATAAATCAGATTGATCTCACTGAAAATGAGGTGACGACATTAGAAAAAAACGATTTCCTCCTCTCCAAAAAGATGAGGTGTCACCCCATAAATGCATTTGGTGACAATGCATATATTTTTATAAATAAATTAACAAATGTAGATGTTTGGCCAAAAATTCAAAATGAAAGTAATATTCATCATCCTTTAGTATTTAAGATTTCGATTCAACAACAAAATAAGTGGAAGGTCAAACATGTTTTTATCGCACATATCTTGTCACCCACCAACATTTTTACTCCTAGCTATGGATGAATATATTGTATCATTTTAGGCCCAATTGAAAATTGTAAATAATATGAAATTATGATTAGTAATTTCCCTAAATGCATTCACATGGATTTTGTGTAAATGAAGACAGGCTCATTAGGTGACCATGGAAAGTGGCTGCATTGTAAACACATGTATTACATCTTGCAAAATGTGATGTTTTTCTAAATTGATGCAAATGTTCATTCATCATCCAACTTGGAGTTGGGACAAAGTTCATAAATCAACAAGTCCTACTATAATTAAAAAGGTCAAGAAGTTAGATTTTTAAGAATAATTTACCTTTGTTTGGTTTTTTGATTCCGAGGAGGTAGAAGTCACTTTGTTTTTTACTAAACTTAAATATTTTAAGTTTCATACTAGCAAATTAGAGGTAGAAGTCTCTGGTTCAACTACGGTAGTTTGATTACTTAATGTTTAGGATGATGTACATGTACCAATATATATACCTTATCCATCTTTCGTGTTATCCAAACTTATCCAACAAATAACATATTTCAAAATGTTTTCATCTAAAAAGTTCATCCATTTAGACATGGCATAATATTTTGTTTTATCAGCAAAAAGAAATCACATCATTAAAGATTTTGTCCAATCTGGTAGAAAATATTCTTAACATATTTTGTTCACATCATCAAAATATGTTCAAAAATATTCCATCTTGCTCATAGGTTCACATTCATGCTTAAAGGCTCACAATATAATGTCATTGCCTAATTTGTGATTAAGTTGCAACAAAATAGTTTATCCAATATCCTTTGTCTTCTTTTTCCATTAATTTATATATATAACTACTAGGCAAATATTTATTTAACTATATTATTAATTAGAAATAATTAAATAATTAAAAATTAACTAAATACTTACATCCACCCATTTACCAAACTATTTATTACCTATTAATTTTGTAGTAGTTACAAGTAGAATAAAATATTTATATCAATAATAAATAAATAAAATACTTAATAATAATAATAATATATTAATTGTTCTAGTATATTTGAAGTAATTAGCATTTTTTATAATTAATGAATATATATATATATATTATAAATATTATTTTATATATTAATTAAAATTTAATAAACTTATTATAACCTATTGTTATATCTGAATAAATTAATAATTAAAAATATCATAGATTTTCTTAAAAATTAAAAAATTATTAAATAATGGAAAATGTATGTAATTCATACTTTTCACAAGCAACGGATTTTAGTAAAAATTAATTAATTCATGAAAATAATGATTATAATTAAGCATTGTTTGTCTATGCTACAATTAATTAAATGGTATATTATTATATCAGTAATAATTATTCTATGTTAATTAAAATTAGTATTTAGTTAATAACTAAAATAATTAGTTATGATATATTACTGTTAAATAAATTATAGTTATCCAACTAATTGTTATTGATTAATTAATTGATTAACCTATAACTAATAGTGACTATTACTTGTATTAAATATAATAAATAATTGTACCTACTCATCTACCTAACTTGTTTATTGAATATTTAGCTTAGCTTAGCTACGTATATATGTATTTAGCTATTTATCTATTTACTTATCAACTTACTTGGCTTATTATCCAGCCCACAATATATGCAAAATGTGTACTTAATTTGCCCTAAATGTAACATAATTAAATACATGAATATATAAATATACCCTTAATATATTCTGAACACATTAATTCTATACATCAAAGTTATTAGGTACATCACATAGAAATAACCAAGTTGTGGTTACTTTTGTGAATAATTAGACATAAAGGTCCTTTCTTGGACGAAAAACTCAAAAATCTACTTAACATGGAAGGATGGAAAGCATAATAATCACAAACCAATTGCACCACGATCGTAAGAAAAAAAGTAGATCGGAAAGGATTAGTTGTAAAAACTATAAAACATGGTTGCAAATTAGATGGTTGCATGATACAAGATTTCTTATAATGTTTGTTGGGAGCTTAAATTATTTGACAACATTACTTCCAATAAGAAAAAATGCCCTTTTTAAACCAAAAAGTTTTCAAGCACATGTTATTTTCAACTTTGTTTCGACTCCATAATTCTAAATATATTTACAAAAATTTCATGTGATTACCAAGTAAGTCTATCTACCTATTGATTTTGTAAATAGTTGGCAATGACCTTTGATTGAGTGGCCATTTTGAAAATATTCTTAGCATAAGAAAACTTCCCAATTGAACTATAATCAATATGTTGAGAATAGATATAATGTCATGAATTGTCGTGCAATTGTTGAGTAGTGTGGTTACATCATATAAACATATATTCAACTATTCACGTCTTAAGGATGGATGAAAGAATACCAAGCTAGATGGATGAAACATTGTTCACATTTGTAACTTTGGATCTAAGTAGATTATTTCAAACCATTTTAAGCTAAATGTATACCTAGGTTAGGTTACAAATTATATAGGTTTACATAGGTCTATACTATGCTACCTAATATACTTAGCCTATATACATACTTAGGCAACCTAATTATATATACCTAGCCTAGGTATTTAGGTGTTTAAGTTAAACTACCTATTTAAGTAGCCTAATATAAAATGTATATAGGCAACCTAACCTAGGTATATAGGTGCTTCAAGCTAGGTTACCTACCTAGGTAGCCATTTTACAACACATATAAATTACCTAGGTTAAATATATATCCTGGGTACATTAATTAATGTGTAATTAAATAACTACATTACCCAATATGCATATTATTAGGTAGTATAAGTATACACATGCCCATACAATGTTATCTATATATATATTTAATCTACATACATGAACTACATATCCATATATATTTAGTTTAGATATGTAGGTGGTTTAAGTTAACTTGTTTACTTGAATTGTTTAGTCTAGGTAAAAGAATAGTTTAGCCTTTAGGTATGTAGGCTATCTAAATACATAGGTTAAATTATTAATTATTTAATTACATATTTAAGGTACACTAATTAATGTGTAACTAAATAATTAGCTATTAAATGTACTATAACTAACTCCTACATTAACCTAATTTTAATGAATTACTGACTAAACCTTTTTTCCAACATAGTTGCAACACAGTTGAACTTAAAATTTGATATTTGATAATGTTGTGCAATGTTAATATATGAAGTTGTTTCACTAGTGAATTACAAATGAAAATGACTCTTGACATAACGGTGAATGTCATTTGCAACTAAGGTGGTTATTGCCATGGTGTTGACTTGTGGTGGGCATTTTCAAATGTAATGTTGAACTTTTGAATTTTTTTTAATGTAGTTGCTAAAAAACATGTTTTTTTTTTTCTTTTATTTTGTAATTATAGTTGTTTTAAACTATGATTGCAATTGGTGAAAAATTGAGCACTTCAATTAAAAATGTTGGATTTTTTTTCATAATTTCTACAATATTATTAATACTAAAATATGAATTTGTAGGAATAAATTCAAGTATATGAATTTGGAATTAATCATGGTGAATGTATTGTGATAGTGAAAAGAGGGTCAAAGCTCCACACATGGAATACAAACATAAGGCTTAATTTGGCAAATACTTCCTCAAATCAATTCCACAAATGTTGTATGTTTATAAGGGGTAAAAAAATTTCATGATTCAAAATTTAAAAAGAAAATGATTTCAAAAATTCAATAGTCGAATTTGAACCACAAACCTTCAAATACTAAAACTTAACATTGAGAAAGTTTGGACACACTAAACTATTCCACAACCTTGAAGAAAGGTTATTTATTATTTATTGTTATTTTTTCAATGAAGGAAAGAGGCATAATGATCTATTTATGTATATATGGATAGATAATATATAGAGATAGTTCAATCTATTTGATAAGTAGTAATAAGATTTGACTAACTTTTTTTATTTAGAAAGTAAGGATATATGTAACCATTACCTACCAAAAATTTCAGAATTAGAAAAGTTAAGATTTAAAATTTAATGAATTATTTGGCTATTTGTTGCTGAAATCATTTTACTATGGTATTTGGAAATGGCATGGATTACACATAATTTTTGTTTTAAAACTCAAACAGTACATCCAAGCTTCTTATTAAGCTTCTTAGTTTATTTATGACTTGCATTGAACTTTTATTACATTTGCATGAAAAGGTATGATTTAATTTTTCCCTACCACTATGAATGTAAAATTCCCACCACTTTGTAAACAATTATAAAGGTGTGGTGCAAGTCTAATTAATTGTGGATATGTGCAATGTTATTGATTTTTTTGAGTGCTCAATGCATTGGATGACAACACATCACCCTTGTGGTTTATGTATATATAAAAAGGATATTGATCATTAAAAATTATACATCACATGAGTCACCTAAGCAAAATAATCCATCTTATTGTTGGTGTTCATTAATGAACAACATTTGTTCATAATTTGTTTATTCAATTGTCGTTGTTGTGTTGGTTTTGTAGGCATTCAATATTGACAAAGGAATCAAAAGCACAATAAACTTTTATGAGCAGGGTATGAACTTTGCATCACGTGTCACAAATTTGCCACTTGAAGTTCAACATGAACACATTGGTTATTGACATTATGGTTGTCAATGCCCTTAAAATACAATGAAGACAAATGGTGTGTGAGACCCAACATGTTGCAACATTACACAATTTGTGTCTTCATTCATTTTGTATTTCGTTAGGTTTTTAATGAACTTGGACAAATTTACCATACCAAAAGTGATCAATGAATGCAACCCCCTAATGAACAAAAACCAAATTGTTATGGATGAGTAAATTCACTAATGGTTAATTGAATTTATTAATAATTAATTCATAAATAGTTAGTCAAATTTAGTGATAATTAATTTATTATATTGATTTCCTAGTTCATAGTTAGGTTAGGCTATGAATCTAAGGTAAGCACCCAAACACCGAAGCTAAGAAGTTACGAACTTAAATTAAACATTCAAGAACCTAACTTAAGCTAAACACCTAAGAATCCAAACCAATTAGCCTACCAACTTAGGGTGCAAGTGTTAAGGTTTGAATGCCCCACCTCCATGTTTAAGAAAATAGTCTCTAACCATTGGATCTTTATTTAAATAAGCGAAATGCTTTGTCAACCCACATTATTATGCACATTATTTTTTGAACCTATATGTACATTCCTATGTTAGTTTTAAATTATTCTTAAATTAATGTAAGTTATTCTATGTTATTTTAAAATTAATGTAGGATACCCTAGGCTACCATATGTTATGACTTAAGGTTAGTCCTAAGTTATTATAAGCTAATGTACCTTAAGATATTATTTGTTAATTTGAACCATCCACTTTAATTTATTTAAAATGATTTTTGGATATTTTAATTATTCAATCTTAGGCTATTATAAGCTATCCTTCTTTAAGCCATTATTGGGTATTTTAATTGATTTAAAATTATTTTAGGTTATTCCACCTTAGCCTAAGCCAAGTTTCTTGTTTTTAATTCCAAATTATTCCACCCTAGGTTCTGGTTTGGTTATTCTAAATTATCCCACCCTATGTTATCTTAGGTTATTTCAAACAATTTGAAATTATTTTATGTAAATTATTTTAAATTATGTAACTTCATATTGGTATAGGATATAAAAGCACGTGGTATAGCCTAATGTACAATAACTTAAAATAAAAATGGCTTAGGATTTAAACTATAATAACCTAAAATAAAAAAGTTAACGATAATTTAAAGTAAAGTAACCTAAAATATCCTAAGTTGAAATAGTTTTTAAAAAAAAAAAAAAACTTAGAATAACCAAAGGGGTCCATTCATGGTTGGGGTACCCAAAAAACAAAAAAAGGATTTAAGGACTTTTTAAAACTACATTTTATAAATAACATTTACATGAAACAAATTTAAGTGAATTTTTTTGAATAATCCAAAATAATTTAACTCATGTGTTAATGGTGATTTTTCGCATTCGTACATAATTGTGTGTACGAATATTTTGGTTTCATGCCAGAAACACATCAAATCTTATAAAATCCCAAAATGAGTTTCAATCAACAACCATACATATTTTTTGGCATGTTTATTTCCTACAAATGTGACGGCCTACATTTAAAGTTAGACATTTTGAACCCATTAAACATAAGTTTTTAATCAAATGGTTTGATAAATGAGTTTTTTGCCTTGCAACCCTTTCCTTTCAAATTTCAAGATTTTGAAAAAAAACAAATTATTTGGTTTTTCATCAAGTTCATCCAATGAACATGTACTTTCATAAAAGGAGGCATGTTTTTATTTAACACAAAGTTTGAAATCAATTGTATGTCTTTATGCATGCATTTTGATTCCCTTAAAAAAAAAAACTTTAAACACTTGATTATTTTAGTTTATAGGACCCAAAATGACACTTACATAATATCCAAATTATTTTGATTAATTTAAGAAGATGTCATTTTATTATCTATTGGCATACAACAATCCATTAGTAAAAATACAAAGATGTCCTTTGTAGTCCTTTTTCAATTAGACATTCCTTTTTGGTATCCCAATCGTGAATGGACCCAATGATGGAATAATTTAAAATAATTGAAAATAACCTTTAATTAATTAATTTTAAACATTGTAAAGTGGAATAACTTAGAATCATCAAGAGTAATTTAGGGTAAAGCAATAAAAAAATCATAAGGTGAAGTAACCTATAATTTATGTGAAAATAAGTTTAAATAAAATAATTTACAATAGCCTAAGGCAAAATAACATAAAACATTGATTTTTTTTTATGGTATAATGATTTTAAATATTTAAGGTATAATAACCTAAAATAGCTTAGGGTATAATAGCCCGAGGAATTTAATGAAACAACATTATAACATGATTATTAGAATGAATTACTTCAATTAATAATGAATTATGTCTAGTACCAATGAAACCTAATAACTACATGGTGACTTTATAATGACATAATTTTAAGTAAGGTGAAATGATTATAATGAGGTGAACTTATTTCACTTTTAAGGTCCCATAATGATTTAGGTTAATGAATTGCACTCAATTTTTGGGCTAATGCAACAAGGGCCAAATATATAATTCACAAGATATGTACTTGTTATAAATTGAATATGTGACTTTATAAAACCTTTCCATGCTCAGTGGGACCCAAGAAATCATTTCTAATGGTGGGGTAAACCCCCCAGGTTATTATGGAAGTAAGTAGATGATATATTAATTAACATGTAATCTATTGCACAATACATTTGTGAACATTGCTTTGACATAATCATGTTTAACACCACGGGTGACCAATTGTTTACTTTATTCGGTCGAAGTTATTTTGATGACTCTTATATTAACATTCATTCAAATATTCAATCATACCAATAATTAATTATCCATATAATCACATTGTGCTTGATGAAATGGAGTTTGGCAACATTACATAATAATAGTATAAAATATTAAATAATAGATCAATTTTAAAACATCTTCACAAATAGGTTTGTATTAGTTAACATGGTCATTTACAAGTGAAGATGACAACCCCAACAATGTCATGCTTATCACAATAAGTCTTGTTAATCACATCAAAGTGATTAAGTGACTTTTGTGTCAATGTCGTCACATGTGTGTAGTTGCAAGGGGCCATGGTCAACATCAGGTTTAAGTCATCACAACAATATGCAAGTGGAAAATGACACCCATGTATTAGTGAAAATATCAACAAGTTTGAAGTTATTTTAACCACACATCAAAACATAGTGTAACAGTTTTGGTCATTCCAATGGACATTATGGTCAAACTAATAACCATGGTGAAGGGATGATGACAATGCTTATGTGCATGTTTCTGACGCAATTTGGCAAACTACTTTTAAGTTAGGGGGTGACTTATAAATGGATTATGGCATTACACAAATAACCAACACTACATGTATATTCCAAAGTCACAATGCTAACTTGTTAGTGTAAGGTGATGTGATCAAAACCACCATAAGTTGAATGTAATATAATGAAAAGAATAATTATAATGAAATTAACATGATCCGTGCTTGTCATGCATTGCACACAAACTAGATTAATTCAAACATCCAATATTTAACTTGTAAGTTAACTTGTTCACATAGTTTGATATCATTTAATTAATTGGAGACTATTAAAGTAATGGATCAGATGACTTCAAAATATGAAAGAAAATAAATATATAAATAGTTTGAATGGAAATTTGCATTAATATTTTGATTCAAATTATTTTAATGATTATTTTATGGGGACTTCAAATTCTCCATGTTAGTAATAAAAATTGGAAAACTAATTTATGAAACTTGTGATTATTTAAAACTATTTGGTTTCATAATAAGAAAATTATGCAAGGCCTTTGATTTAATTCCCAAGTCCTCTTACCATTGTTGGACATGAAGCTTGAATATGTTTTAACTACATCCTTTCTAGTTGAGTTTTTGTTTGGATTGATTTGTTTATAATGTAATTTATGGAGTCTTGCACATGTTTGTTCAAATTGTAACCATTATAAAACATGAAATAAATTTTTAAAAAATTAGATGAACTATCATTCAAATGTGAATCTTGAATATTGACCAAGGATTTTGCATCAACATACCACAAGGCAAACATAATCAATGTGATGCCTTGAAATAAAAAACCAAAATTGTGATGCTTCCATCCTTTCCTCAAATGATTTAACACATTTGATTGGTTTCACCATAAATTCAAACATGAATTTGCCATCTACATCATAACAAATATGAACTTTTGACTAAATGATTATAAACATATAGGGGGAAACTCATAAGAAATGATCATGCACAAAAACCTTCCATACTATTATATTCTTCTGAATCAATCACATTGCATAATTCATTAGGTACCATAATGACCAAAATAACATTTTAGAATTTAATTAGGCATTCAATATTTTTATTAGAAGCAAGTAGTAATTCAATAGGTTTGGGTAGGCAGTTAGAAGTAGTCTTTGACCCACACATGCACACTTCACTAAATTTTCAAAAGAATTAATAATGACACCTACACCAAGTTAAACTTAATTTCATGTTGCCCTTCAACTTATTTTCAAACTTTATTTTCTTTAGACCATTGGTAGAAATAAAGAAGGTTGTGCATCACCTATTACAATCACTCAATAACGCATTATCACCAATGATCAATAAGATGGATTTTCACCAACATTATCCTCCTCAACAATGACATGAAAACTACCTTTATTTGAAGCTGCTTTCTGTTGTATTGTCATATTTGTATTGAAAATATAGTTTGTAGGTGCATTTGGCCCCCCCCACCCACAAAGTCCACCCAATTTTGTCATTTTTTCTTTATTCTTAACATCATTTTTTGTTCTTATTTGAAGCCACCATCATCTTATTCTCCTTTGTCACCCATCACCTCCACCTTATTTGTCAACATTCACCTCCATAGAGACCCTTATGCAATCTTGTAGTTACCACCCCACCCACCTCGCCCTTGCCTTTTTATGCACCACCCTACCATTGCCAAACACCTACCATCACCTAATAAGCTTATTGTGGCTTAAATGAAGATACTATTAACCTTTTTGATTAATGATGTTTTTTGAACGTTACTCAACATCATGACTAGGTATTCATATTGCTTCCAAATATGCACTAAAAACTTAAGAAACACATTTTGATCAATGGCTTGTCAAGACTTGTGGTTAGTCATGTTATAGCAAATCTTATGACATAAATTTAGATGTTTGACACTAACCACCACCCATTGTTAAAAGCTCATGAAATTAATAAACTCTTACAATAGGTGATCAAGAAAATACAAGTTATTCTTAAAATCCTTAAACATGTGTATGACAATTGCTATCATTCAAATGCTAATAATTATTGTATTCTTCCTATGGCTTTTCTTAAATGTTTGTTTGTGCGATAACAAATTAAAATGTAACAAAATTTAACCTTAAACATTTGTTGCGGCTTCCATGGGGATCCTATTGACTTATTTTTGTTTAACTATTTCTTAAGAGTTAAGCCAATGTCTAAGCCTTCCCATTGCTTCTAAATTTGATAGAAACTTAGCACAAATATATATTTTTAAAAAATGGTTTGCTCTTGCCCTAAGTTTTTAACATGCTTGTCTATACCCATTGTCAATAATTGACTAAGTCAACAAAGGATTAATGGCAATTAGTCACTAGCATTTATGAAGAAGGTCATGGGCTTATACACACATTCACAAGGTTATCACTTCACTTATGCTTGGGTTTGGAAAGGAAAAAGGGGTTGTAAGGAGTTTCATCTCACCAATGAAGTAAAAAATGGGCAAAGGGATTGCTACATTAGTGGGTGTTGGGTCACATTGATTAGTGCATTGTATGCAACTAAAAAAATGTTTTAATACAACTTAATGAAAACGTTTCATGGGAGAAGGAGATTATCAATATGTTGCCCAATGAAAAAACTTTTCTTATTAAAGGGAGATTAATTATACCTTGCCCTAAAAAAAATGTAGGGCAAATCCCTAGGGTGGGAACATTCCAAAAATAAAAGGTCAAGGACAAGGTGACAATTGAGTCTGACCTTATGTTTGATTATAATGTAATCCACCCATGGCCCCTACCCATCATTGAAGCACATAAGGGTTTTATCATAAGCCTAAACATACATAGATCATTTGGTGGTAGGAATAAAATGAATTCTAAGTCTACTACTATAGTGGTTTTTTGAGGTTTGGCAATAATTAAATGATTTTTGAAAATGTTGAACTTTTAAAAAGTTACTTGTTGGACATTTTGAAATAAAAAAATACAAAGGAAGAAAAATGTTATAAATAATTTCATTATGTGAATGGTTTAGATTTTAGAAAAATTATATAAAAAAATGCTTTTATTTAGTGTTAAAGTTCCATATATTATTTTTGAAAGCCCAAAATGGATTTAAAAAATAAAATAATTATTCAACACTTGAATGCAGAATCCATTTGAAAAGGTATTTTGGCAAGGTGATTGAACATTTAAGTGTTCAAGACAGGTTGGATCCAAGGGGAGGGCTCCCTTGTTTCTGGTGTCCAAACAAAATGTGAACCCCTCCTCTTGGCACATTTGACACATTAACAATTATCAAAACAAATTACAAATGAGAAAATTACAACCCCCAAATTAAAGGGGGTCAAGAACTCAAAAAAAAAAACCATTGAACATTACAAAGGCCAATTCCCAAACACCCAAAAACTTCCTTGTATGTTGCTACGTCGATATTAAAATTCAAAGATGATTTATAGAACTTCAAGTGGTGTTCCTACAACATTTTGAATTGCTTAAAATTAATAAAAAACAAGGAAGTTATGAGGTTTGAAAATAGGAGGGGTCCAAAGAGAAGAAGAAAAAAAAAAACTCATTTTGTAAGCTGGAAAACTTATTTTTTTTCTTGTTATTATTTCATTACTCCTTTTCTTTTGCACTTCAAAAATGATTTCTAGACCTGGAGGCAACATTCCTATAACATTTCAAATAACTCAAAATGAAACACATATGATGAAGATATAAATAAGTGTTTGATCATATACAAACAATCAGTAATAGGTTGATCTACCAAGGTAGGGACAATGAGAATTGTGATTTAAAAAAATTGTATTTTAAGGATGATTTTAGAGTGAGATTTGGCAGATGGTCTTCTACTTCATTGGAGATCCTACACCTTTTTTATTTTTTAAAATCATGAAAACTGAAAATCATGGAAGGGTCTAAGAATAAACCTTTCTCATGTACAGAAGGATATTACAACTAAGTAGCCATAAGATCACTCATGCTCCTAAAATAGGATGTTATGTAAAATCCCTAATATTTATTGGCAGTAGCATTTTTATTGTGGCTAATTTTTGCCACTTGGCAACAAAATCGCGGGGGGAAATGGTGGAGGATCTTTTTGGAGATTTACATGAAAGGTTTTAGCACATTGCAAAAATATAGTGGGGTTCCAAAAGCTTTCAACTTTGCTCTCTGACAGGTAGCTGGATGTGGCTAAGTCTCCTCTTGTGGATGATTGCCTACTCATGGACATAAGCTGTCCTTCAAATGCAATGGGGAAATTTCCAGTGTTTTGTGGGTATATAATTTTTTGATTTTTCCTACAGCCACGGTATATTAGGACTCATTTTTTCCTATCAGGTTACGTTCCAGGTTTCAAGCATTGTAATTTTTGGTAAATGGGTAGGATGCGGGTAACCCCTATCATATAGCCAAGCTGTTGGGGGTAAGAAACTGCGTACATACTTAAAAAAAAATGTTCACACTTCGAAATTATTAGGACAATTTTCAAATGCAATGGAATTTATTCTTTATTTTTTTGACCCCAATTTTATGGGTATAGCTCACATATACCCAATGGCATCAAAAGGATATATTCCTCCAGGTATGCGTTTTGTTAGGGTACATGCATTTAAAAAATAATAATTAGGGCATGAGATATATCATACCCGTATCCGCCAGGGATATGTGGGTAAAAGATGTACCCACATTACAGTGGAAATTTCTGAGAAAGCTTTTGCGTGTACTTTTCCGTTGAATGTAATTACTCTACTACCATGTTTTCCCGTTGAACATAAATACTCTACTACCATTTTTCCCTTGAAAGTAACTAGTAACTAAGACCTGCTCTACTATTTTTCCTTCCAAAATGAGTTAAGATCACTAGTACTATTTGTACGCATATTTGAAGGGGTCTGATTTGTGGTCGGTGACCGGAACTTGCACAGGATGAAATCAGGGTTTCAGTCAGCTGCATCGGTTCCCCTCAGGTTCCACATTAGAAAACCCTTGGTAATATATATATATACACACACGGAACAAATAAGATGATCTTGTTGCAAAGCAAAAAACACAAACAACCGCCGGGTAAGAACCAAGGGACGTCCCCCAAGGAGCCCAAGGAATAAAAGTCACTTACCAAAAATCACATATTTTTGCTCCCTGTAACAAGTGCGTGCATTAGCAAACATATGTTTTTTTGGGCATATGTGTGACATAGCGTTTTTAAAAATTTGGACATATGTGTGTTTGGTATGTCCAAATTTAAAAAAAAACCAGCAGCTGCATCGCTCCCCTCACGTTCTCAAGGAGAAAGCACCCTCAGTAGCATGGACAAGTTTTTGCTCTCAATGGCATGCAAGCTTTCACAGGGTCGTCATACAACATATAGAGGTTATATACGATCCCCAGATGTATAGAACGTATTTGCTCCCAGAAAAATACAGCATCTGCATCGTTCCCCTCATATTCCATAGGAGAAAAACCCTTGGTAAATAAAATGACACATTTCCACTTCCCATGACAAGCGAGTTCTCCCACCAATGACGACAGACACCAGACATAGAGAACATATATATTATTCCTAGAAATAGTAGAGCCCTGTGGCCGACATAAAAACTCTAGAGTAATGCAAAGTTGTCAAAATGTTCTTACATTGTGTTGCAAAATTGAACAATAACTTTTTAGGTTTTGGGTGTTTTAGTATATCTACGTGTTACTAATGAAGAGTTTGAAAGATAAATTTCATTTGTATTTCAATTTAGTCCCAATGATATGTGGATATTTATTTTGATATCATGCTAGAAGACTTGTGTGAACAATTAAATTCGTATATATATGATAATTTGCAATGTATTTCAATATATATCTTCTTGATAATGATTAATATGTATTTTTATCATCACTTTTGTTTCTTCACTTCATTTTCATTTTCATTTAATGTTTATTTTTTAAAGATTCTTTTCAAATGTCTTAGCAAAATGTCTTGTTTCATTTTTATCTTCAAATAATGAAAGCCTTGTGTGAACAATTAAATCCATACATCTTATATATTTCAATACTAATATAAGACAAAGGAATGCTTGTATGCATTTTTCAAGTTGCATTTTTAATACTACAAGTGATTGATTTTACTCTTCAAACTTTATTTACAATGAGATATTAAATTATTGTTGGACTGCCCAAAGCTTTGATAATTAAAATTATCACAACAATTACATATTACTTAATGAAACAAAAATTGAATTTGTTTAAATGTTTTTACATTATATTTCAATTTTGAATAAAAACATTATAAGCATTGGGGTGCCTTTTAAAAAAAAACTATTCCATTCTTTTTCCCTTTAACATTTACATAGGACATGAAAAAGCATGTGTTATTGTGCCTTTTCATGTTATTTTTTGAAAAAATATTGGAAAATAAATAAATTTGAATAATATTTCTGAGAAACCATAGACTCCGGTCAAATCTAGACAACAATATCTAAATTGCTCCTGCCATGTTCCTATCCAGAAAACCCTTCATAATAAAATGACACATTTTTGGTTCCCATGACAAGGGGGCTTTCCTAGGAACGACGACGATAGAGGGAACGTCCAAAACCCTAGACGCAAAAGAACGCACATATATATATATATATATTCCCAGAAATAGAACATATGCAAGGTTCCACGGACGTTCTCAGGAGAGAAAACCCTTGGTAATAAATGACACATTTTCGCTCCCCATGACATGACAGGGGAGAACATTCGCACCAATGACGGCTGAGTGGGAGCGTATGTACATATGTTCAACTCACACAAATGAAAGGGACATACATACGGCAAGGGTGAACCAGCTCAAGCCAGGGCGAACCGCTCCAGCCAGGGCGAACCAGCTCCAGCCAGGGCATCATGAAGGATGGATGATAAGTGATCAGGAAACGATTTTCCATTGGGTTGCACACCCCTA
>Ga0116230_10002398_pt1 | contig 18027 bp, 3 predicted proteins | sample S1TSphfallax_3_FD_88678 | JGI IMG/M metagenome (GOLD analysis project Ga0116230, IMG submission 88678) | Host-associated microbial communities from peat moss isolated from Minnesota, USA - S1T2_Fd - Sphagnum fallax MG | ecosystem: Host-associated > Plants > Peat moss > Unclassified | place: USA...
CAAGTGAAGCGAGGGCAAAGGGTTTGTGCTTGAGTTTTCCAAAAAAGGAATGACCCCTAACCCTTATCCATGCTCTTTCCCTCTTACATATCCTTTTTTCTATCGGCCAAAACATTTCATCTCTTGACCACTTACATTTTCTTTTTTCTTTGGTGTCCGTAGACACATTCTCATACCTAGTCTATACATTGCTAACTCTCAACCATTCACTAACCACCTAACCTTAAGTTTCTAGGTCTATTAATATGTTCATGAATTTGGAATGAGCAAGAGAAGAGAAGGAAAGGGTTTGTGCTTGAGTTTTGAGGAAAACATGATACTTAACCCTTAATTCTTGATAATTCTTGTTCTTCCTTTCTCATGTGCGTTTTGTTTACATGACAAATGTTTGATTAGTTAAGCACTTATATGTTATTGATTTTTTTGGTGTTTAGGGGAAAAAAAATTTATTTTATTTATGTATTGTTTAATTCTTAAATTTTCACTTATCAAATGCTTGTACGTGTTTCACGATTTGTTATACACACACATTTTGTCATGACCCTAACTTTGGGACAGAACCAAAATTAAAACATGACAAAAGAAGTGAGCTAGGAAAGTGACTTGAGATTCAAACATAATTTTCACAAGTGTGAAGAATGCAAAAAAAATCATAACTAATATTTGGAAATTCTTAGAGTGAAGGATAAATATTTGTCAATTATCAACCGATATATATACTCACTTACTTGTTGGGTCTCAAAATATTCAAAGAATCAATTTTGCTATTGAGTAAAGTTCTAAAAAAATATGAAACAATCAGAGAACTAGCTAAAGGATTATCAATTTTTTCATGAAAACCATGATTATTAAAAAAATTGAAATAATCAAAGTGGATTATTATTTTTATTTTATAATATTAAAAATTAAAACTAGTGGTTCTTTAAAAATATAAAAATTCACACAACACCACCTCAATGTATTTTCAAATGGATTTTCATTTTTAGAGTTGAAATCATGTTAAGTCTTGAATCATTGGAACAAGGTTTGGAAAACCAAAACTTGTCCAAATTGGCCATTCCTTAAACTATTGCAAAGTCTTGAAAAAACATCCATGACATTTACATTCAAATCATATTTTATATAAAAATTATTTGTCCAATGTGTGTTCAAAAATGCTTCCTTAACCTTCAAATTGTATTAATTCCTCCAAACAAAGCCTTAATTTTTTTCTAAAAATTAGTGGGAAACAAATATCCAAATCCAAACAAAAGATTGCATGACCACTAGGTATCCCATTACTTTGCATAGTTCTCACGAAAAAAAAGAAAAAGGGGAAGAATGTAAGTTCCCCCTTTTCCTGATGTGGCCAAAGGGAATTTGCATCCACTCACTCACCATGCAAGATGGATGGTGTGTGGATAGCAAACTTTTTTTTTTTGTATTTTGTTTTGTAGTTAACCATAGTAATTAGTTATGTGTTAACCATTCACATATTTCTACCTATTTAGTAGTCATCAAGGTGTCTTACCTACTTGCTTGCTTTCATAATAACCATTGGTATCTCATACTATTTTTTTATATATCATATTTTACCTTCTTAAATAAATAGTTACCTAATACAAAACTAGGTAGTGGATAGGGTAGGTACATGATGACTTACCAAAGTTCTTTAGTAATTATTTAGGCTAATCCATAACTAAATAATAATAAGTTTTGAATGGATGGTGAAATGGTGGGAATTAACTAGGTTGTAAAATATTCTAATGTAATTGGAGGGCATGCTAATGAATGGAGCTTTTCCACTCCAAAGGGTGGGGTCTTTTGAAAAGTGAAATGTTCATTCCAACAAGCATTTTGTTTTTATTTTTTTCCATGTGATATATAGGAGGCATCCACCAAATATTGATAGATATTTATATCCAATGGATATTCAAAATACCAACAAATATTCATATATTTGATGGATATTCATTGAATATCAAGAGGGTTGGGAGGGGGAAATTATTTTTTGTTGGTGTTTTATTTCATTAGAAGAATTCATGTCCTATGCACCCACCTTTTAAACAATTAGTGATCTTCAACAACTAAATAAACAATTATGAACCATATTTGCAACTAACTAATTTATCTGACAATATATGTAGTTGCAATCTAAAGGTTATTACAACTAATGGATTAATGGAATGAATGTTTAACATAATGTGAGCATGTATTCAATTTTATATACTTTCAAGCTAAAGATGTAAAGTTGTTAAAGTGACTAACCAATAAGAATAATTATGACATTATGATATTGCATATAATATTTAAAATATTTGGTATTTTATGTAACTACTTATTTAGCAAATTATAATATGATTTAAGATCTACGATGTGAAAAATTAATGTTCATCACTTTACATTTAACATGTGCAATTTTACCGCATGGTGTAAATATGTGATCAAATTAATATAATTGTAGTCATAATTTAAATGCATATCATGAATTATATCAAAAATGTAAATAATAATGTACATTATACATCATAAAATATAATTTAACATATACATTCATAAATTTTTTCATAAGTCATTTTGTAATGGCATGCATTACATGAAAACACAAGTATATGTGAAGTTCAAATGGAATCGTTTTTTAGGGATTTATAAAAATGTTATATTTTAGTTCGTTATTTTTACAAATGGCATGCATACATGTATAAAGGTTTAATCAACAATAATTAAATTTACTTTCTAATATTAATTCATGTGATATTTATGTTAAAATTTATAGTTAAAAATTTTACATTGAAATTTTTGAAATAAATATCCTAAATTGATATAATATATTTACATCTAAAAATTTTGAAAATTACAATTTTTATAGAAAGTAAATAATTAAGAATATGCAATAAATTTAATTCAAAATCTTAATTTTGAATTTATGGTCCAGAAATATTAAATTAGTATAACTTAACTATTAAAAAATACATATTTATATATTAATTATGTAATTAGAATGTGAAAATCATTTATTATGAACTTACTTAACTATATAATGATATGAATATGTATAAGATTTGAAATATACATGTTTATATTTATGCAATGACAAAGTATATTACAAGTTGAAATATTGGTTAGATGGTTAAGGAGTTGGTTTTTGGGCATGGGGATGAAAGTTCAATTCGCTTTAATGACATTCTGAAATTGGTCCTAAATGACTACATGTGTCCTAAATGATTATAAAATGATTACATATTTTGACTTATCCATGTGGACAATACACATAGTAGTTTTGGACACAACTTGACACATGTCATGTTGAATTGCTTAAGCAAGCTATTTAGCACAACTTTAATAACAATAGTTGTTTAATCCAAATGACTATAAATCTCATTGTAAACATAGTTGTTTTTTTCTAAAATCCTATTAATGTTATAGTTAACACCAAAAATTGAATGTTCCCAAAATTAACACACAGTTAATGTGACACTTTATTTCAAAAACACCCTGATCATCAAATGAAAAACCTTATTTCAAAAACCCATTTTGCCCCAACCACACCCCAACCCAATACCACCTCTTTTGAAGTGATGAAATAATATGCCACAAATTCTTTTAATGAGGGCCTATGGATTTACATGAAAATTTGAAAATTTCAAACATTAGAAATTTAAAATGCATATTTATGCAATGCCATTATAAAGTTCAATTCAACCTTGTTATGAAACCTTTTTTCATCAAAGTTGTGCACTTCAAAAAACTTCCCCTACTTTTCAAAGTACTTACTAATGTTGTGCGAGAACTTGTTTGGGTAACAATAAACAATTGTTGGTTGGGTTAAATAAAATTGGATCCAAATTCAAACTAATTTTCAATAGGAAAATAGGTTTCAAAATTGAAATTTATTTTTTGAAGAATCAAATTTTAAACCATATTTCTTGGTCCATTTATGTGTAGAACCCAAATCGATTTTTTTATAAAAAAACACGGATTGGAATTGGAATCTAGGGGGGGGGGATGCATCATGAAAAATGGACAATAGGTAAATGGTTAAGAAATAGTTTTTTGTTGGCCTTTGGTTTTATAATTAACTGTGGTTGTTAGTTCCCTTCTTTTTCTTACTACCTATTTATAAACAACAACCCACAAGTAGGTTTTGAATAAATAGGTAGTAAAAAATACCATTACCAATTTATAAACCATGTTCTTACTTAGTTGTCACCTATTTGTGATAATGGGTGTTGGTTTAATTTGGCCCCCTAAGAACATATTCAACAACATGTTCCAAAAGCCTTTTGTAATGGGAAAAATTAATTGTTAAAAGCAATCATTGTGAAAACATGACCCTGCCAATGATGAAAAATGTTATTTTATGCAAGGTCCCATGAAATCTTGTGTCAAGTTTTACAACTTGGTGCATTACATAAGGCTTAGTAAAGCGGTGGTGAAAGCGGGAAATGGGTGGGCATGATGTTTGTCATTGCAAAAGTTTACAAGGCAAAAAATACAAGAACTTGGAGTTTCAAGCTCTTGCAAAACTTTCAAACTTTGTGATTATTCAAAGTTCCAAGGTCTTATAAGCATGATGGCAATGGTAATTTTTTTATAATATAAACTTGAAACTCTAAGGTGACACATGTGATGTGGGTTCCCTATAATTACAACTCCAAGCTTTAGAGGTGATGAACATGATGGTAGATTCATTATTGTTGAAGCTTGAAACCCACTTGAAACCTTTCAAAATCTAAATCACAATGGTGGACTCTTCATTGTCAACATTTGAAACCGATTATTTTTGGGAAACCCAAGTTGCAATGGTGGATTCCCTTATTACTAGAACTCAAAACCCTAAAACCCTTGCAAACCCAAAATTGGGTGTTCCAAGTCTACCATCATTAAAGCTCACCAAACAACATAAGCACCCCAAATTCTAGGTATTGTTGAAACTCACAAAAAATGAAAAGCATATATATTTTTTAAACTCCACTGACACAATTAACAAAAAATCAAAAACACCTTTAGATTAGGGCCATTGCTAAATCCCATAAAAATCACAAGCACCTATTTTTTAGCCATAATTAAAGCTCACAAAAAATCACAAGTCATGGAAAACAATTGAAAACATACACAAACGTAACAATGTTGCAAAGAATCACAAACACACCATAATTGAAACATGTAATTTTATTTTATTCAATGTTCAAGCATTTTCAAACCCACAAATGTTCCACTAGATCCACTTTCAAATTACAATGAACTATAAATTTCTTAATTCTTATGTGTATTCCATGTATGTTTGGAAGGTTAAATGTCTTTCCAAGTGTGTTAGATTTTCTCCATCAAACAATGGTTCCAAATTTTGGTCTCACTCATCTTCAATAATCATACATGTATGAAAAACCACACAACACATCATGAAGTCAAAAATTGCATCCATTTATCACAACTTCATGGGTTTTGAATGATCTAGCAAATATTTCCATCCTTTTTCATCCTTTCTTGGGTAAAAACACAATCAAAAGAGCCACCCAAGTGAGTGGACACTTTTTAAAGCTATCTTTCTGTATGTTTGAAAAATCACAAGTGAAGCATAATAGTTTGGATTGTCATAAAGTTTTTGGGAATATTTTTCATTAATTGCAAGGTTTACATTCTTAAAGCCTAACACAAATCAAAGATGTTTTTGCATACATTAAAAAAATTCAAACCTCGCAAATGAATAATCTTTGTTTTTTCAAACATTGTTTTATTTACCATATCTGCACCATTTCTTCTAAAAATTGGAGAGGATTTTAACATTGATGATTAGAAAGGCAAAAGGATTTGAATTGATGAATTTTCTTTTTATAACTAATTGAACACATTTGGTTCAAAAATGCTTTTGATTGTAAAAATTATATATATTTCAAAAATGTGATTTTAACAAATGTTGTTCATATTTATGTGATAGAGGGCATGAATGCATAATATACATTATATAAAATCAATTTGTAATAAAAATGTATTTATATCTAAATTGTAGTTTTAAAGTTGGTACTTGAAATAAAAAATTTGAAGTTATAAACCACAAAATGACATGTGTCATGTGTAGTCCTTGGAAAAGGACTTTTACCTTGGCACCTTTGGCACCTCTAGCTCCTTTGACCATGCAAAATGATGCTTCTTCATCTTGAGGTTCATGTATGGTTTGCAATTGCTTTTAAAATTATGGACTTTTTTCCGTCTTTAGTTTGAATTTTTTCTTGCCATTCAACTGAACAATTTTTCCACTTGTAGTGCATACAATCAAGGCTCATAAACATGCTTCAAAATCCTTTTTTTCATTATCTTGAGTTAATAATCTATGTAAGGTTTCATGGGTTTTCAAAGGTACCTTGGTCGAAAAATTACAACTACAAGAATTGCATAAAAAATCTCAAGCATTCCATTGCCATAATCTTGGTAAATCAACAATATTTGTCTATTACATTAACCATTGTTCCATATGCATGCATGAGAATTGCAATTGTGCATTTTTAAATTGAAAACAACATGCAACTTTCCAAGTTGTATAATTTCATCTTTGTAAGAAAAAAACCATAGAACTAAATAATTTGCATTTTTCTCAAAAAAGATTGTAACTCATGTCTTATATTAACACCTTAAGAAAAATTCACTACACATTAATGAAGGAGAAAAATAATCCAAAAGATGCATTCATGCCCAAGCTCCTTCTTTTCTAGCAAATTCTCCATCTCCCCCACCTTATTATTATCGTGCTTGCACCTTTCATCTTCTAAAGCTAACCTGCAAATTCTCCATGTGCCCCACCCTATTGTTACCTTGCTTGCACCTTTTATCTTCCAAAGTTTGAATAAGCTCTTCTAAAGTTCACTTGCAAAATAATTCCTCCCCATTGTCATCATCAAAACTCTTTTCAAATTGAATAATTATAACCTTTCAATTTGTTAGCATTACACTATTTGTGCATGAAAACATTTGCAAGAAAAACTTTTGGAGCTTCACAACAATGATGAACTTGGAAGATGTGAAAAAATCTAACAATTATAATTGCATGTCTATAGGGCATGTTGTTGTGCAATTTCTAATGAATGATTTGCGCAAATGACACATTTCATGGCGGGGTTCAACAAAGTAGTTTAGATATTAATGTTGCAATTTATGTTTGCAAGCTAACTAATGATGCCCTAATTATGGTAGAGAACAAATAATTTGGAATGACATTATAAGTGACTATGATGGGGAGCCATGATTATCCATAATGACACAAATGAACATCATCTATTGCAATTATAATAAATATCAAATCAATTATGATTTTAGTATTTTCTCTAAAGTTATTAGATTTTGTTCCCAACTTAAATTAGTTCCCAATAGACGTACATTTGTTCCAATGTAACTTCCTTAAGGCATTCTTATTGGCATTCCTTATGTTCCCATGATAGGTTCCAAAAGATATTAATGTGTTTCCAATTTGTTCTTCATTGTCAAGTATGCTCCACTTTCACCATTTACAGTTCAAGACATTGTTCCAATATTTCCATATCCATTCCATTATTCTTCAAACCATTCCCAAAATTATTGTGAATAGGAACAAGTGTAATAAAAAGAAGTGATACAACTAACCATCTACTATTTTTCAACAAAGAATTACACATTTGTGAAAGATAATGAAATGAAACACAACTTACAATTTCCTACCCCACATGTATTTATCTATTTTTGTAAGTTGCAATGTTATTGGGTCATTGTGGGCCTTCTAGTTCACTTGATTTTTGCCCAATTTGCAAAGGGTTATTATCTTCATTAATCATATGTTTGCCATATTGAGCTTTTTAAACTCATTCGCAAATTTCAAACAATCAATTTTTATTATTATTTAGATTTTTATTATTCAAACAACCTTCAAAGAATTTAACAAATTGATAAATGAAGCAAGACCCATCTATCCCAACATGAGGAGCACAAAATCCAAAACACAATCAAAATCCAAAAACTACAAGAAGCTTCCTACCCAAAACATTACCTTTGGTAGGGTGAGTTGGCATGGTATTTGGGATGACAAACATACTTATGTTTTTCAAATAAATTTGAACTCCATAAAATCCTGCAATCAACAAACTTCAATAAAAAAATGTAGCACATTATAAAAACTCCAATATTTGTCATTTTCAACCTATGATGAAAGGTCTTCATGTGTAGATTGGAACCAATCAATCAATCATTGTTGGGAGTCATATTATTCTCTATGACTCCAATTGTTCCATGTTTAATTTATAATGTCCCTAGTCAACCAAATTCACATGTTTATGTGATTCAATGTGCTCAAGACATTGGACCCCACAACCAACAAAACATGTTTAAAGTTGTAATAGCTCTTTGTTTCTAAGTGTTGAATCATCCAAAATGTTCTTTGCTTCAACAATGTTGATAAAATTCAACTCATCATATATTTCATCCCATCCAACTTTGGTTGATTATGAATTATCATGCTAACAATGACATATGTTGTAATATTAACTTCAATGTCGATGTAAGGGATGTAGAGAACATTCGTGACATGTTTGGTGTGCCCTACAATAGGCCAAAAAAAGATTTAAATGACAAGTTTGTTTTGGTAAAAAAATGAAAAAAAAATTGAAAATGTAACAAGAAATATTTAGGGTTGACATTTTGTTATGGGCCTTAAAAACTTGGTTTTTTTGTTTTTCTAGTTGTCCACAAATTGGTTTGCCTTAAATGAAGATTTGAATGCTAGAGGTTCATTGTAGCCTTTGTAATTGCAAACATGAAAGAGGAAAAATTGACTCTTTGTTGGGTAGAAAGTTTCTTTTCTTTTCTTTTACATTTTGTCAAAAAGGGGTGGGGTGGAGTCAATAAGTCCTTCTTGAGCTTTTTTAGCATCACTACATAGTTTGGAGTTTTTGGAAGGGCCATGTCAAGCACATAAATATTTTCAAAGGTTCAATTTGGTTTTGTGCAAACCACAAAAAAACCATCGTTACGATTTCGGGTGTGTAAAAGTTTACAGCACGATGAATAGTGGAAGTGGGTGAATGACGTGCTCCCAAGCTTCTTGATAGACTCAAATGTGAATCTGAAGTGAAAACAACGAAAAAGTAAGGAATTGGGGCACACTCTTTGGCTCACAACACTTTGAGGGTAGATGGGCATGTTGGAGTTTTGGGATGGGACTAGGAAGAATGACAAGCAATCACTCACTCACACGGACCTGCACAAAACCAAACAACAAGTTGGTTAGTGCATAGCTAGAGCACTTTTGGTGCTAAGACGAGCCACGGGCAAACTCAGACTCATAAGACTCACCACGACCCGAACTTGGGGGAAGCCACCACCTTCCCCCTTATAGTATACTTTGTGCTTAGCCATGGGACCAACACCCAAATGTCATTTTGTCCCGAAATTCCCAAGTGGGAGTCCCGAAATTTCCACAAATGGGATTTTTGCAACTTTGGGGGCCCATAACTTTGCGTGAATATCTTTGATTGAGATAAAATTTAAAGCAAAGTTGTAGCCCTCATCGAGATCTTTCCAACAATATGTTGCACGCTACTTTCACACAAGGAAATCATGTTGATTCCCGACTTTTAATGACCAAGAATCAAATTGGCAAATTGCCAATTTGATTCTCGACCCTTCTTTTGGCTATAACTTGTGTGTTAAGTGTTTGAATGGGTCATGTGAGCCCATGTTAGACATCTATGTTCCAAGATCTTTCCAATGATATAAGGAACTCCTTAATCCAATGGGTTTTGACCTCTACAATCTCTCTTTGAAGATTTGGAAGTCCACCGGGACTCCAACTCTCAAAGTGGGAGTTCATTTGGGAGTGCGAGGGTTCATTCCCTCACACTTTCTTACACTCCCGGGAGCATGAAATGTGACTCTTGGGTTTCCCTCTTGGCCCGCACCTTCGCAAGCCTTTGCTTTGGTCACGAGCCCAAGGCTAGGGTTGTGATAGTGAAGGTGGGTGTAAAGTATGTAGTGTGAATGTTCATCCATTACAACTTTGAAGATGGAAAAATAAAGTCATATAATGTGGGAACTTTTGTTTTAGGTGGATTAAAGGTTGTGTTGACATGGAAATGAAATAACTAGAATGGGTCATCTTGTTATTGTGCAAAGTTAGTTTATGTGTTTCTATTTTCGTTTTATTAAGGATGGGTGAGAGTTTTGTGTGTACTAAAGTGAATGGTTGTGTTGTCTAGGACAAGAGTTTAAAAGGAGTGGAACAATGACAAGTGAAAGTTTTTATTTTCATTTTATTGATGCACTTTGAATTTACAAAATCAACTTGAAAGGTTTCATCATTAATTTATTTAAGGTGATAGACAAATGGATGGAGTTAGTTTTTTGATGAAAAGAAATTTTAATTCTTTTGTGGAAGCTTGTGTGGTCCATTTGATCTAAACATGCCAATGTAGCTTCTAGGTTCAACATGGAATTTGCATACATTAAATTTGTTTTTAGAAATTCAATAATCCACACCAAAAAGATTTACTCTTTTGTAGTTTTTAAAAGAGCATAGCAAGTGCACATGTGTATGCGATAGCATAATATTACATTAGGGGGGTTGATTCTTTTCTTATTTTCACAACAACCATATAAACCAAAACGAGCAATACTGACTTTTTCTCAATATTGAATAGGTTTGCATTATGTCTTATAGGGAGAAAAACAAATCAAATGTGTTAGCACTTGGTTTCTGTGATTATTTTGTCATTTGGTGTAGTTCTAGGGTCACATTCTTCCTTCTTGCTTTTGTCAATGGTTTTTTTGCAAGAAACATGTATAATTTATCTTCATAAAGCCTTGGCATGATCTATGAAATTGTTGGAGTAATTTTGTGTCAATTCTTTTGTATTAGGTTAGTGATATCTTCTTATTCATTCTTTATCACATTAGTGGTGGTTGGTCATTTGCAATTCTTATGCTCTTAATGACCAAAAGGACATATTGTTTGTCAATTCAGAGTCTAATTAGAGATATACTAGAATGGGTTCCAATGTCACATACTTATGATTAAAATTGTCTTATTTTGTTCCTTCAATGGTCATCCCTTTTCATCATGACATGGATTGTGAATTAGGCAAAGAACTTTTATGTAGTCATTGTTCACCTAAATATTTTGCTAGGTGTCAAATAGGTAGACATTCTTTGATGAATTTAATTACAATTATAATTACACCCATGAACATAGGTTGAAGTTACTAATACTTGTTTCCATTGTGTTTTTCTACGAGTTGTTCTTTAGTCTCAAAAGAGGGGAGGCAAATTCAACTTTATAATTATGTTATGAGGTGTGGATCACACAAAAGGTTATAAACCTATTACTGTTGCAAGTTGGGGTTGATTAATAGAAACAAATCATGCACTATTTTTTGTTGCAAAATCCATAGGTTTTTAGTTAATTGGATGCCTATCTTATAGTCGATTCTTTTCCATTTCTATCATTTGTTCTAATGGCACCAATTTGTAAATGGAAACTAGTATGGCTTGCTAGGCTTTTAGGCTAGTTGTTTTAGAATATGTTAGTAAGTTGGAACATCCAATCATTCCTTGCTAGTCTTTGCTTTTCACTATGCATCTCTTCTATTGTTTGTGAGAGTTTGTTTTGTTGAAATTGGACAAATTTAAGGTTGCAAATCATGTTTTCAAGCATTGAAATTAACAAATGTGTATCAAAATCAAGCATATGCCACCATGCATATATTTATTGCAAAGACTAGAAAAAAATTTAATGTGGCTTTTGTCGTAGAAAGTAGAAATTTGTGATCTTACTTCTATCATTTTTGTGTCTTTTATCATCTAACATTCCTAATGGTGTGATTTGGTTCTTGCTTTCATAATATGTGTGTTACATTCCTATTTGATATTCTTTATGGATGTTAAGCCACCTAAAAGACAATGGTTATCACTTTTTTAATTTCGTTGTTCTTCTATTGCCATTCTTGAATCATGCACCTTTTTTGTTTTTTTTGGGTTTATGGGTGTGTTAAGCAAATGCACAAAGGATGACTACTTATCCAATGAACCTTCTTGGTTGTAATTTTGAGCTTGGTTGATCAGGCAGGTTTGTCGACCTTCTTGAAGGTGAGTTTTTTCCTTTTGAGAGACATATGTGGCATTGCCCTTTTGTTTCCAATTTAAATTTTATCTTTTGTGCACTATTATAATACATAGTTTTTTTTACTAGGTCCCTCAATAAAAAAAACCCAAAAATGACAAGCGTAAAAAATTCACCTTGTCAATCTAGACAAGTCATTCTGTACATGTCTAATGCAACTAAGTAATCAAATTGGATCTTGTCATTTTGATTAACAAAGTGATTGACAAAATGATTAACTATTTGACTAGTAAATAGTGGACTGTTTGATTGGGTCAACTATGGACCATTTGATAGGGTCAATTTTATACCTAAATTAAAATTATTTTTTATATTATTTTTAAAAACATTAATAGGTGGGTAGGTAGGTAAGTAGGTAAGTAGGTAGGTAGTAAATAGGTTTAAGTAGGTTGAAATAGGCACTTAGGTAGGTAGGTGTTAGCCTAGCCTACTTAACCTAGTCTAACTTAGTCTAACATGCCTACCCTAATTTTTTGCATGCATATAAGTTGTAAGTATAATGAATTGAACCTCAAACCTTCACAATGATAAGTTTTTACCAATGCATTACACCATCTAAGGTGTTTAGCTTTTATCAAAAAATTTATTTGATATGTTTATTTCATCATTAAACATAATGGTTAAACTCAATGATTTAAAATAATGACTAAACTTAATGGCTAAATTTAATGATTTAAAATGATGGTTAAACTTAGTGATTTAAAGTGATGATTAAACCTAATGACTAAACTCAATGATTTAAAGTGATGATTAAACTTAGTATTTAAACTCAATGATTTAAAATGATGATTAACTTAGTGACTAAACTAAGAATTAAAATGATGGTTAAATTTAGTGACTTAAAACAATGGCTAAACCTATTGGCTAAACCTACTAACTAAACATAATGACTTAAAATAATGACTAAACATAATGACTGAACCTAATGGTTAAACTTAGTGAATTAAAATAATGGCTAAACTTAGTGACTAAACTTAATGACTTAAAATAATGGTTAAATTTAATGGATAAATTTAGTGACTTAAATAATGGTTAAACCTAGTGGCTAAACTTAGTGATTAAACTTAATGACTTAAAATAATGGCTAAACATAATGGCTACACCTAGTGGCTAAACTTAGTGATTAAATTTAGTGATTTAAAATAATGGCTAAACATAATGGCTAAACCTAGTGGCTAAACTTAATGAATAAACTTAGTGATTAAATTTAGTGACTTAAAATAATGATTAAACATAATGGCTAAACCTAGTGGCTAAACTTAATGATTAAACTTAGTGGCTTAAAATAATGACTAAACATAATGGTTAAATCTAGTGGCTAAACATAATGGCTAAACCTAGTGGCTAAACATAATGGCTAAACCTAGTGCTTAAACATAATGGTTAAACCTAGTGGCTAAACATAATGGCTAAACTTAGTGCTTAAACATAATGGTTAAACCTAGTGGCTAAACATAATGGTTAAACCTAGTGCTTAAGCATAATGGCTAAACCTAGTGCTTAAACATAATGGCTAAACCTAGTGGCTAAATTTAATGATTTTAAATAATGGTTAAACATAATGATTTTAAATAATGAATAAACATAATGGCTAAACCTAATGGCTAAACATAATGATTTAAAATAATGATTAAACATAATGGTTAAATTTAATGACCTAAAGTAATGGTTAAACTTAATGGCTAAAATTAATGACTAAACTTATTAATTTAAAATAATGGCTAAATCTAATGGCTAAATTTAGTGGCTAAATTTAATAACTTAAAGTAATGGGTAAACCTAATGCTTAAATTTAATGACCTAAAGTAATGGTTAAACATGATGGCTAAACTTTGTGGCTAAATTTAATGATTTAAAATAATGGCTAAACATAATGGCTAAATTTCATAGTTAAACATAATGACAAAACATAATTGATAAACCTAATGGCTGAACATACTTCATGAATAAACTTTGGTTAAACATAGTGGCAAAATCAAATGGTTAAACATAATGAAAAATTATAAGTAGATAGGTAAGTAGGTAAATAATAAGTGGGTGGATCGGTAATAGGTAGGTGAATAGCTAATTAAATAAATAGGTGGATGAATAGGTAGGAGATAGATACATAGGGTAATAAACCATGTCATATTTGACTAAAAATCATTGGCCATCTTAACTAAATGTTCAACTTGATTAAAAACCGTTGGTCATTTTTAGTAAAGATCATTGGCCATTTTGATTAACGAGTGAAAGCATAGTAAAATGTATAACTAAAAATATTTGTTAGTTTATTTGTCAAGTGAATAGAAACTAGGACCAAAACCCATCACAAAATTATATAATACATTTTATCTTTTTAGTTGAATGATAAATAACAATATATTTTTTCATTATTACACATTAATTTTAAATTTTGCATTGTAAAAATAGGTTTCAAGTAGGTTTTTCTAAATGCAAATAACTTTTAAAACATACTTGTTGTAGTGTAAAATTTGATTCAAGTATGTGTCAAATATATTTTACCAAAACGAAGTAGATTTGTTTTTTGGTGATGCCTTTGAATATATAATGATCTTTATGCTATGATTTCATACATGTATATTTCATTAAATTTTGTAATGAAAAAGTAGGTTTGAACACCATATTGACGAGTTAATTTCAAACATACTTATTTTTTACTTTTATTATTCCAAAGTTTTTAAAACATTTTAATTGATTTATAATAAACCCAATTAAAGGTTCAATGGTTTCAAAATGAAATTTAAGTAAAATTTTGAATTTATTTTCTTGTGTTTTCATGAAGAATTACCTCTTTTAAAAATTGATATTTGTTCGTCAACTTTTTTAAAAATATTTTGCCATGCTTTCACCTTAATGTTCAACTTGACTAAAGACCATTAACCATTTTGATTAAGGTTACACAACTTGACTATGTTTATTTAATGAAATCATCAAGTTGATCAATCAATAAATACATGTGTCATTCAAGCCCTTTGTGTCAAAAATACGTGTCCATTAATCAAAATGATAAGTTAGTCAATTTGAACCTTTTAAAAAACCATGAATTGTAGTAATGGTGGTACTTGATTCTTTTTTAAATTGTACATTATCCTTAATGGGTTTGGAGAGTTAAGAATTTGCATTTTCAAATACATCAATTTGTTGTTATGATTTTTTTTTAATGTAATGTGAATGGTGCATGTGGGGTCTTGATTAAAGTGAAATTATGCATTCAAAGACTGGAAAACTAAAATATTTAGATATTATAAGAAAACATAACTTTTCAAAAGGTCAACTTGACCAAAGTGTCCACATTGACCGAAAGGTATGTCCATTTTGACTAAAGGTTTAGGGCATGAAAAACACATGTTACATTTAATTAATACATTTGATTAAAGTGACATTTTTGACCAAATGTTAAGCCAAAGATTAGTCAAAATGGACAAATGTCCATCAAAATGGCCATGGCTTAGTGAATTTGGACATATTGAATCAATAGGGTTTAATCAAATTGACCATTATAATTGACATTTAATCAAATGAACCATATTCATTTAATGATTTAACCTACTTGTTAAACCTAAGCTACCTACCTACCCTAACATGACTGGGTGAAAATCCTATAAGGTGTACCGCATAGGACAAAAAAATCCTAGTTTTTACTAAAGTCTTTTTTTATCCTATATTTTGATCCCCATAAAAAATAATGAGTTCAAAGTTGTTAAATTTTTTAAAAGGATTATATTTTATAACATTAAAATTTGAGATTCCATCATATTCATCCATAAGTGTGTTTTTACATGGTAAATAAGGACTAGGTTAAAAAAACAAAAAAAAATGACATTATGACAAGATTTTGGTACACCTTACAAAATTTGAACCTGACTAGTAAATTAGGCTAGGCTTAGACTACCTATCTAACCTAGCATAATTAATAGGTTAATAGACTATTCGTTAAGTAATAACCTAACTAGTAGCTTAATGTTAAAGGCCCCAAGTAAATAACTTAGGGGTTTAGGTTCAAGAAAGAACCTTGAACAACTAGTAACATCTATTCCTGCAAAGTGAATACTAGTTTTAATCATCTCAAAACACTAACATTAACAAAAACTTCAACATCTGAAGGAAAACCAATTATTCTAAGCCAAAAGATACATAATACAAGATTCCACAAATAACAACTTGATGCAAAGACAAAAATCTCCTTCCTCATTTACGAAACAAAAAAATGTCCCTATTAGCCTTGGATTCCTCCTAGAAATCCTTTCTAGAAAATGGTGGAAATCTAAAAAAATCTTGGAAATCTCTCCTAATCTATCAAAATAAACTTAGTTGGTGTTAAACTAATCCCCTAAAATTTTGGTTTTAAATACAAACATTTTAATTATTTCAGTACTCCTTTTTGGTTCCTGATAAATTGGTATTATAGATCAGTAGTCGATAATGTGAAATTAGTAATAAAAAATTAATAATGGGAAATCAGTAATAAAAAATCGGTAGTAAAAATGTAAGTTTTTACAAGGTGAATTTTTCGCTATGAACATTATCCTCCTCTCTATTTATGATTACGTTCTCACGATCATTACTAAAATCTATTAACAAGTCCTAAATCCAAAATTGGGCAAAAAAATACTTAACTACTCTACTCTACCATGTTCGTTACTCCTTGGTCATTCAAAACCTGTTGAGGAGCTTGGGAAACAGATTCAAGCGCCGTAGGTGTTGGTTCTATAAAGGAAACAACTTCCTCGACTTCTAGGGTTTTGGTTACAGGTTCGGTTTCGGTTCTGGTCACCGGATCGGTTCCAGTACCGATCTCATGTACTAAGAAGGTTGGCCCGAGTCGATCTCCATCTGCCTCTCAGCGTCTTGGTCACTTCTCTGGCTTTCATTGACAGAGCCAGATTGTGTTGCCTCCTCCATCGTCTTCGTACCGGAAGAAGGTGGTACAAAATGTGGGAATGCACGTTGATATGCCTTGAAACGACTGCACAGTCGTTGCTCGTCCCTCTGAGATGACTCGAACGAGTCATGAATCAATTTGGTAACCTGGGGCTTGCAGTGCTCCCATTGGTCCACTCGCACTCAACAGGCCTTTTGATGATAGATGAATAGTTTTGTGTTCATGAAAGCATGCTCCATTTTGAGGGTTTTGAATGCCTCAATTCGGTGATGCCACAAGTCCGCCAACTCCGCCTTGCCTCTTAACCTCCTCATTTTCGGTCACCAAGAGTTGAAAATCTTCTTCAACTATAAGGATATCATCCCTGAGATCCTGGACAGTCTGTTGCAGACCTGAAAGGGTTTCGGTAGTGCGTCGCATTTCTTCCTCCTTCTGCTCACTTCTCTGCTACAGTGCAGAATGTTCGGTTTCTAACCAAATAATCTTCATGTCGGCCACCTTGAGCTTGCTCTGGGTGATGCTAGTTGCAAACTCGACCGATCGCCCCTTCACCTCCTCCTTTCGATACTTGGTCTGTAGAGTCTTGTGTTCTGCTTGCAAACGTTCATAGGCAAAAGAAAGTGCCAAAATCCAGTCCTTCAGCTCCGGTAGCTAACTTCGGTAGGCCGAATTTTCGGTTTCAACTTTGGTAAGTCGCACCTGCACTTTGTGCAAACCTTGAATCTCCTTCTGGAGCTCTTGCAGCATGACATCATCCTGCTGCTAGGTGTCCTCCAACTCTTGGTACCGTTTACAGAGATCGGTAATCTCATGTTCCGCCCTCATTCTCACCTCCTCTGTGGTGCTTTTGTCGGCTATGGTAGCATTTAACACCACCGAAACCCACCAACCGACACTGCCAACGCTATTGAAACTTGCAGGTGCTCTTGCACTCTCTTAAAAGTGGCAGCGGTCGAGGTACTTGAAGTTGGAGTGTTAAACATCTGGGGTCATGCCAGAAAGGTTTTCGGTGCCCTTGACGAAGTCG
>Ga0116230_10002399_pt1 | contig 18027 bp, 20 predicted proteins | sample S1TSphfallax_3_FD_88678 | JGI IMG/M metagenome (GOLD analysis project Ga0116230, IMG submission 88678) | Host-associated microbial communities from peat moss isolated from Minnesota, USA - S1T2_Fd - Sphagnum fallax MG | ecosystem: Host-associated > Plants > Peat moss > Unclassified | place...
TACACACTAACTTGATATTGTCATGGCGAAATGTTATTGTTAATTATGGGCTTGTATTCCCAATATATCAATAAAATCCCATTTAATTCTACATCCCTTTTCACCTCTCTACAACATAAAAGGGTAATGTACTTTAAAATGTTTACTAGGTCCTAAAATTAATTAAGCCTTACATCAATTTAAATAAAAGAGTCTTCTACGTTGAAATATCCAAAGGCTAATTCAACTCTTAATACTTATTACTTGGAGGTTTATCAGGATTCAAATCATTAACACTAAGGAAAACTATGGAATTAAAGTTTAACAATTTGTGGTATTATAATCCATGACTCACAAGGAACATAGAGTGTAATAATGCCAAATTGCACAACTTGAACTTGACACCTCTTCTACCTTAATATATAACTGTCATCTCTTTCTCATTATATTTTTGTTATGATGTTAGGAATTGTTTTGACTAAAAGTGAAAAAATTAAAATATAGCTTTGAATAGACATTTGAAAATTGGTCACTTGGTGGGAAGTCACAACATTACAAGTTTTAGTCGAGAGAATGAAAAAGCTAGGACCTAGCTTAGGTAGAAACTAGAAATTTAATTAGTGGGAAATGTTGTAAACTATTTTTTGTCTTATTATGGATTTTAGGTTTAAGGCATTATCATGTACTAAAGGTTTATAACATGCATAATCACATACATCGATTTAGAATTTAAAAACACTTATTCGCATTTTAAAAGGCGCCAAACAAAATGAAATGGTGAAATAAAGAAAAAATGTTTTTCAACTTGTGCATTAGGTTGTAGCTCTAAACCCTAGCTCGACTTTCCATTACATCTTTAAAGCCATCGATTAGGTTTATTATAATCATTGCATCTCTAACCCTAGTTAGAGTGCTTTTGAAACAATCATAACTTCTAGGTCATATTTTTTTTATGTTTTTAGTTTGGCATTGAAATGGTGTTGAACTTGTCATGGAGAAGGCCAAGATGAACACTTTAGGGTTGATACAATTATGATTTCACAATAGGTCATTACTTCAATGAGTTAAATTTCCTAGCTATGTTTTATAAAAATTTATGTAATATGTAAGTGTCACACTTGGATATTTTTCCTCTTGAATACAAATTATGAATGTGGAGCTCCCTTCAGTCTTCTAGACTTAGTGTAGATCACCTCATTTATAAAAAAATCAACCAATCTTTCTTCGCACTACCCTTTTGTTTTATTTTGAACAATTGATTTTGCTTATATGTTATCGTTTTGCATGTGACGCACCCCCAAGCTCCTTAATGGACTCAAATGTGAGTTTAAACCGAAAATAGTGGAAGAGCAAAGAGTTGGGGTAAGTGTTTAAACACACCTACAAATAGCTTGAAGTGTGGTGATACAAATGGATCTATATCAACTAACAAAAGACAACAATTTTGTTGCAAATGAAATTAATGAATCTAGTTCTAAATCAAGTGAAATGTCCCAGCCCTAACCTTGGGCTCGCAACCAAGGCAAGGGCTTGCAAGGTTGTGGGCCAAGAGGGAAGCCTAGGAGTCACATATCATGCTCCTGGGAATGTAGGAGAATGAGGGAATGAACCCTTACACTACCAAAGGAGCTTCCACCTTGGGAGTTAGAGTCCCAGTGGACCCTCGAATGTTCAGAGAACGATTGTAGGGGTCAAAAACCTAATGGATTGACAAGTTCTTTATACCATTGTAGAATCTATTAAAACATAAATGTCTAAAATGGGCTTGCATGACCCATTTGGACATCTAAAACACAAGTTATGGCCAAAAGAAAGGTCGAAAGTCAAATTGCCAATTTGACTCTCGACCACTCAAAGTCAGGAATCAACTTGATTTCCTTTCGCGTAGGTGCCGTGCAACATATCGTTGGGAAGCTTATGCCGAGGGCTTCAACTTTACTTTGGACTTCATTTTAATCGAAGGTCTACACATAAAATTATGGGCCCCCAAAGTTGCAAAAGTCCCAATTTTGGGAATTTCGGGACTCCCATTTGGGAGTCCCATGACAAAATGACATTTGGGTGCTAGTCCTGTGGCCAAGCACAGAGTATTCTATAAGGGGGAAGGTGGTGGCTTCTCCCAAGTCTAGGCCGTGGTGAGTCTTGTGAGTCTGTGTTTGCCCGTGGTTTGTTTGTGCACCAAAGTGCTCCAACTATGCATTAACTAATTGGTTATTTGGTTTGTGTAAATCCGTGTGAATAATTGAATTGCTTGTTAATCTTCCTAGTCCCATCCCGGAGCTCCAGCACACGCCTCTACCCCCAAAATGCTACGAGCTAGGGAGTGCACCCCAACTCCTTCTCCTTCATTATTTTCATCTTTGGACTTGCAATTGAATCCATCAAGGATTTGGGGGTGCGTTATGAAGCGACATCTAAAAATATACAACCAACAAATAAATAATCCAAGCTTCATTTTAATTTTTTTAGATCCATATTACAAGTTGAATTTAATCATGTTTATTCCTTGTGTAACATCTAATGTCTAACAAACCAAAATTTAATGTAAGTTTCGATTATGTAGGTTCATACTGTAAAAAAAAAGGGCAAAGAAGGCAATAAGGACTTCAACCACCTTTAAAACCACAAAACAAACTATGATGTAGGTTTATACTATGAAAAAAATGGGCAAAGATGGAAATAAGGACTTCAACCACCCTTAATGTCATGACCCCACATTTGGAAGAGTGTGAGGATGATATTCACATTCTCGAAATGGGGACTTAGGAGTCTTCCAGGACTCCTAAAACTTCAGAGTTTGATTGTAGGGGTCAAAACACCTCGTCTTGAAGCATTATTTATATCATTGGAAAGCTATCAAAGTGTAAATGTCGAAAGTGGCCTCGCATGAACCATTTGGACATTTGCAGCATAAGTTATGGCAAAAAGAAGGGTTGGGAATCAAACTACCAATTTGACTCGTGACCACTAAGAGTCAAGACTCGACCCGACCCCGGTGTGTGCAAGGGGAGTGCAACACACTTTTGGAAAGATCTCAAGGAGAGCTACAAGTTTGCTTCAGACCTCATCCCAATCAGAGGTCTAAGCAAAGAGTTATGAACTCGCAAAGTCTCGGGAGTCCAAACCGGGATAGGTTCAGGACTCCTCCTTGGGAGTCTCGGGACAAAAAGCCATTCAAGTGTGGGTGCCACGAAGAGATGCAAAGAATACTATATGGGGGAAGGTGGTGGCTTCCCCTGAGTCCGAGTCGTGGTGAATCTTGTGAGTCCAAGGTTGCCTGTGGCTTGTCCTAGCACCAAGGGTGTTCTAGAATGTGAATTAACCAACTTGTTGGTTGGTTTGATGCAAGTTCGAGTAAGTAACTAAAGCTTGTCCTCTTCCTAGTCCCATCCCGAAGCTTCAGCACGCCCCTCTACCCCTTTTAGTGCTGAGAGCTGGGAGCATGCTCCGAATTCCAAACAATTCCGTTGTTTGACTAATTTGGACCCAACTTGGGTCCAACAAGGAACTTGGGAGCGCGTCACCTAAAACCACAAAATAAACTATGAAGATGGGACCCCCCCCCATGACTAATGATGATTTAGTACTTTCAAAAGATGATGATGTTTGGGTTTCATTTAATGATGGGCAATGAGCAAATGTGATTGTTTGTACTATTTTACCACCTAACCTTGTGCATCCTATTGTTGGGACTTTTGGATTTAACATGGCACATGCCAGCTATGTGAATGTTATGCTGCTTACATCATGGCAACAAGCATTTAGTCAACAATCATTGGGCTTGGGGCAAGTAGGAGGTTCGAGGGCTTTGGGGCAAATGGGATTAAGTGTGTTGGGTGGTCAAATAGGTATGCAAAGTTAGATGGGAAATTAGCTTGGGACCCTTCAAAACATAATTGCCCTACAAAATTTATTGACCCAAGCCACTGCTAGAACTAATGGAATAACTTCTATGACCCCATCTATAATACCTCCTATTATGGAGGATGAAGAAAAGTACTTGGGTCAATTATTAAGTGAATTTGTTGTCACTTGGGCAACAAAATTACATGCTTGTATAGGAAGTATTGGATTTATAGTAAGAGTTGAGGCTCATGTACGCAAGATGAATAGGAAAAAACCTTATTGGGTTCGATGTGATGCAAAGGGTAGACCTATTGGTTGAAGGAGATATATGTGGGGGTCAAGTTTTAAAAGGTACTCCCATGGATTAAAACCAAGCATCATAGAAGTAGATGACCATCCATTCATAATTATTACTACAATTTGGGACAGACTAGCAAAATCTTGGGAATATATGGATTACCCCTTGTCAGACAAGGCATTCAAGATTTATTTGAAAATAAACTTGAAGAACAAAAGACACAATTTGAAGGTTCGGAAAAGAATGCCTAAAGACTTGCACCCCTATGCATTGGGAAAGATGAAGGCAATGATCCATGACCTTTCTAAAGTGGAGGGGGCAGCTTGATTGAAGTTAAAGGGCGTCAACAAAACCATCTTGTTTAAGGCATATTGAGGATGAGATTTGGACACAACTTTTACGATTATTTTTTTGCTTAGGGGTGATTATGTGCCTAGAAAAAAATCATCATTCTAAACCAATATGAGTATTTGTGTGATTAAGCAGAGGATCTTGGAGGACACCCATGCATATAAAGCTTAATAATGAAATTATCCAAGCAAAAAAATGATGTGGAAGATATGCATGCTTATTTAGTATGAGATATTGTCTATTCAATATATGATTTCCAACATCTAAATAACCCATCATAGTCAACTACATTGCCATGTGCTTGCAAAAAATTGAATCAAATGTGAATATTTTACATTCACCTCGTGCAACATATATAAGTTCTATTATACCTTTGATATATTTGGGCACATGTGGCTTAGATTGACGACTATTTCCATTATATTGCAATGTTAACACAAGCGGCCTATGTTCATTGTTTAAATCCACTAACCCCACAACCATTTTCCCATGTACATGGTTTTATTGAACAATACTTAATTTGCTTGGAATTTTATCCACAACACTCCATGGTTTAGGTTTGTGGGATGGCCATATAATTATGATGCCAAACAATATAGGTAGTACTTGACCAAAGATGTACCTATGTTAGATTTTGAGTTTTTCCATAAAATTTTGCATGCCACATGTAATGTTCGTTGCATTGATTTTTTTTCCTTTTAAAATTACAAACACACTTTTAATATTCTAATACTAGTTCATAACACATATGTGAGCTCATTTCAACAAACTAGTGTACATGTACACACACATTTTACAACAAAAACAAGTTGACCAAGCACCAAACATCAACTCACTATCAAATTTCCCCTAGGTTTTGCCCTAATCCACATCACGGCCAAGTCATTTCACACCCATCACATATATTCAAATTTTGATTTGGGTAGGTTATACATGGTTCGTATCAATTTGAACACTTTTTTCATAGGTTTGTTCACCATGCAATTGAGATAATGAAGGATTGTGCTCTTTTTCCTTCCTTTATGCACCCAAGCCAATCCCACAACTACATTACCAATTGAACTTCCCACTTGTACATAAACACAATGAAATCAATGATGCAATTAAGGTTACTTACCAAACAAACCTCTGCACCAACATGCCCCACTTGACATGTGCATGATACAACTTTCATCTTGGATCGTACAATCCTCATTTTGTCACTTTTGATTGAACTGCATGAGGAGGTCCAATAAGTGACTAATGCATCCCACCATGTTTGGTTGAATTTACATGGACATGGTCCTTCTTCCCAAATTCTCTTTAGTTTGCCCCTCCCTTTTTGGGCCATTGATATGTGGTGCAATTTTTTTTCATATGACAATGGTGTAGGCTTGTACTCATACATTGTGTTAAATGTGTCCACCACCCTTTGTAATGCAACTTGGTTCCATATTGATTGTTCTATTTTGCTAGGATCCATGTAAGACTTGCATATGGCACGAAGGTTAGTTTTCCAAAATGGTGCCCCTTCACAAGTCTCATCCAAACAACCTAGTTCAGTGACATTGACTTGGTGCAAAGGCTTCCCATTAGTTTTGCACATTTGGGCTTCTTCCTCCCATACCTTTTTGTTGTGTTGATTGTGTTGTTTCAAACAAGCAATATAAGTTTATGAAGAGGATGCAAGTAAAGGTGCACAACTAATATGGGGTCCACATGTGTGGAGGCCATGTTAGATGAACCCCTTCCCCCACGAACAAGTTGTGTACATTGCATCTGGAACATTAAATTTGGAAGTTGTGATTGGACTACTTGTTGTGCTTGTAATCCTTGAGACATGGGGCCAAGTTGTCTTCTTTGGTAGCTCCCCATATTGCTTGAATATTGGATAATGGTTCTACGCATTGTATGTAGTTATCTTCAATTAATATATTGAACCCCCTTACCCTAGAACCAAATGATAAAACATAGAACAAAAAACAATTTAACCATTTAGTAAAAGCACAATATACTTGAAATCCAAGGATGAACCCTGTGTAATTATACCATACAACTTACTGCATCACACTTGATAACATGTTTTTTCCTTTGAAGCATGATGTTGCCTTACAAGTTGAATTTTCCTTGCTTTCTCCATCTTCATTCGCAAAGAAGTTGCTTGAATTGGGTTCACAACTTCTTAACATTTCGACATCTTCATCATGAGCATCCCATTCATCTCTTGTTTCCTCCATGGAAGGCATGTCCACTAAAAATAGGTGTTCACTCTATCAAAATGCTTGAATGTGTCCATGATTTGATATGCAAGCTTTCATTCAAACTTGTGCCAAATATGTATAGTACTAATATGTGGACTATTAGTAGGAAACAAAAATAACTATAATATGTACAATATAACAAAACAAGCTAAAAGAAATGCTTGCACTAAAAAAATTCATAATTTGCAAGCATGCTTGCACAAAACACAAGACAATTTTACATAATTTTTATGTAACATGAAAAAAAAGCTTTAACATTCATGTGTTCCGGACCTTGTAAATAAGTATGGACAAAGTTATAAAGAATGTGACACCACTTAATATTCAATCCTCTACTAGGAATGTCCAACCTTTTAAGTTTATGAAGCAAAATTGAAATACCAAGTTCTAGGTCATTCTAGAGGGGGTGGATTTAAAGATGGGTACAAAACCCTTTTATAACCCTTAATCCAGAAACCCTAATCCTTATTTCTAATTTAACCACACATTGTATCACTAGGTTTTATAACTTCAATGTTTAAGCTAAGATATCAAATTCTAGATCATTCTACAAAGGCTATAATGAATTAAAACCCTTTAAAAACCATGAACCTAGTTCTAACCACACATTGTATGACTAGGTTTTGTAGCATCAAGATTTAGGTTAAGACCAAGTTCTAAAGCATTCTACAATGGCTATAGAATTACTTAAAACCCTTTTCAAACCCCAAACCTTAACCCTTGTTTTAACCATATTTTGTATAACACAATGGAAATGCACTTAGTTGGTAGGTTACATTTAGGTTAAGTTAGAGTGCCAAGTTTTCCAACATTTTTTAAAAGGTGATAATGAAAATGACCTAATTTCTAGAACCTTATACCTCAACTCTCATTGTCCCATAGGAAAATAATTTTGTTATCAAATTGCATTAGTCATTCCTATGATGGGTTATGGTCACATACATTTTTCAAATGTTGGTGCCTCTTTGGCTACAAAGCAAAAAGGAATTAGTTTACATACAAGTTAATTCAGATATTTCTCTTATTTGGATGTCAAAGTCTTATGAACCTTGTTTTGACAAAATTTTATCCTATATTTATTCATTAGATGGTGAGCTCTATGCATCATTTTTAAGGTTTTGGCTTCATCAACCAAATGTTTTCTTGAAGGTTTCCCACTATGTTTTGTAAATATTATGGGATGATGGACTTTGTGCATAACTTTTAGGGTTTAGGCCCTATAAACCAATTTTTTTCTTATAGGTTTCCCATGGGTTTGGAAAAATTATGGGATTTGATGGATTATGTGCACAACTTGGTGAGTTTACACTTTTTAAAACCTTGTCATGGAACTTTTCCATGTTTTTTTTATTAGATTGGATGATGTTATTTGTGTGCAAATGTTAGGGTTTGGGCCTCATAGACCTTGTTTCCCTGCCTCCAATACTTAATAGCATGAATTAATGCCCTAAAGCCTAAAAGTTATGCACAAAGTCCATAGTCCCACAATATTGATAGGAATATGGGAAACATGCATGAAAACAAGGTATTGGAGGCATTGTTTGTATTTGAATTAGTGCCTAATTAATATGATTTGGGCATTGTTTGTATTTGAATTAGTGCCTAATTAATATGATTTGGGCATTAATTCAAATATATTATTGAGTAGATTAGTTCAAATCATTGGGGATTGTGGTTTCATTCTCTTTGGATTCATATGATAATTTTGCTAGTTCATGTTAGGTTTTTCAACACAATACATTTGGTGCCAACTTCAAACATTATTGTGGGTGCTACTTTGTGGCATACATTGAAACCTTGTTCAAAGCAAAGTCTTCACATTGTGAAGTACGAAAATCTTTACTATATGACTTGTTTGGTGTTATTATAATGCAAACAATGATCCCCCTTAATGAGGCAACATTCATTATCTTCTTTAGGATCATACTTTTGGCTCAATCTTGATGGTTATAACCAAAATTACCCTAAAAATCCAAATATTGAATTAAAATGTGTTCATATGTAGTTATAACGAGACTTTGAACAATTAGATGCAATATGCTTCCAACATATTTTTAATGCAATGAACACCACATGTTAACAAAGGTACCATTTACTAGTAGACTATTATCTTTTCAATTGTTATCGTAAGGTTTATGGTTGCATGTGACTTGATACATTATCCATAAGTAGTTTTATGAAAATAAAAAATCATATGGAATGGAATTGATGTCCAAATGGGTTATTGCAATGTACCAAAGGTTTCATAACATTGGATACCTTGAGAATATAGAGGGTGTGTTACCCAAATTTAGCAATGTGTGCCTTAATAGGTTGAAAATGTAAGTAGGTTGTTAAACTTAACATGTGACTTAACATGTTATTTAACCTAACCAGTTATTGAACTTGATAGGTAATATTATAATGGGTTAAGAAGATAAGTTGATAAGTTAGTCAACATGTAGTCTACAAAACCAATACTTGGCAAAACAGGTAGTTGAACAAGTAGTTAAACAAGGTGTAGCTTTTTGAAAATTTGGATTGTTAATCTAGATATTGATTAATGATTATTTATAATGGTTAGTTATGATTGTTATATTTTGAAATAGCTAGTATAAGACTAAGAGGACAAAATTGTTTTAAAGACTTAATTATGTGTTTCATTCTTTCATTTTGAAACATGAATCATTTTTTTTCAACCAACTTTCTTCAAGTTTTTAATAATTTGTGTACATGTTAGTTTAGGGTTTGTAGTTAATTTTAGTTTTGATTTTTTTGCATGTAATTGTTGTTGTAAAAAAAACCTATTGCTAGAGAATTCAAAAGTTTAATGAGAATAGAAAAAATTGTTAACATTTGGTGAGCATATATTGGATTAGAATTCGTAAATAATCACACTTAGAATTTTTAATTTGATTCAGTAGTTGTATTAGATCATGTTTGAAAAGCAATTACATTTGAAATTCTGATTTGCTTCATTTTTGTTTGTTTTCGTGACAACTTCAAGATTGAAGTTGTTGCTTCTTGATTTAGTTTGAAAATATTTGGAACATGATGAGGTTAGTGTAAATTTTTTGAAGTAAAACATGTGCCCAATTTGTAAAAGATTTTTTTTATAAACTCTTAATTGTTGGGAGGGGTTATTTTAAAAACTGTATGTTAAAAAATAATGCAAGGGATTTCTTATAACCTATTGATTTCAAAAAAAATTCAAGAGTAGTTATTAGAAGTCTTAGAAAATAATTAAAATAAGTCAAACATAAACATGTTTCAAAAACTACACATGAGCAATATGAATAACAAGTGCAACCCATGGGAAATGATCTTGTGAATGCACCAAATTCAAATGCATCACAAAGGGAAGAAATCAATGAACAACATCAAAATATAGTAGAACTGGTCGTGTAGAAAGACCTAATAACATTCTCAACCATTCATAAAAGAACACCGCAAACAATAACCTAACCACAAGTAGTGAATGTTTATTATGATGGCAATCATGAACATGTTTGGCCATTTGATGAAGTTGTCTTCGCACAACAACAATGGCAATCTACAACCCCATGTTACAATTTACCTAGGATTGGTGCATTTACACCAATTGTAACACTTGTTGGTTTTCAAAACCACCCAGCAAACATCAACATCAATTTGGTACCCACTAATTCAAAGATGGAACAACTTCACCTACTCAATAAGTTGGAGTAGTTTTTCACATTCACCAAAGATCGTTTAATCAATCAGTTTCCATGCCACATTTGTAACTTGTTGAACCCCGAGCAACACCCACAATTGTTCAACAAGGAGTCACATGTCCATAAGGCACTTCCACCCTGTCAAATCAATACATTCCTACAAAATGTGGGTGCAGTTCACTAGTCCCCATTCACTAGACCAATGAATTCATTAGTTCTTCATTAGTCCTGGTTCACTACAACCAATGAATTCACTCAAAATCCAATGAAATCACTTGGAGTACAGGGACACCTTTTGTTGTAGTAGTTCCAGGTGAAAGATCACAAGTTCCACATCACAAATTGGTTTTAGGAGGAAACCAAGGTGTTGGAATTGTAACATGCTCATATTGTCAACATGTGGAACACTTGTTCAATTGCTACCCATTTGTTGATGATTGATTAAAGTAGTTATCAACGGAAAAGGTTATGAATATTCATCAACATGTTCTTCCAACCATTACAACAATACTACCCAATGTGTTTGTGTTAAGAACTCAAACCATGAATCCTAGTATAGGTCATATAACAATATTTGTAAACTATCAACCAACCCAATCACAACATGTTACACCAATTGTATTAAGTAACACTGGTATGTTTACCTATCTCAACATACCCAATGTGGTATAATGTCATACCCCCCTTTTGTGCCTTTAATATTGGAAAACAACTTGAAAACAAGTAAGAAATGAAAGATTCAAGGTTCATGAAATGAAATAATTATATTAATTAACAAGAAGATTATAAAGGTTGTATGCTTCAAATGCTACAATCACAAAACTATGACTTACAACAACTAACAATGCTCGAAGGTTCTATGTGCATTCAAAAACCATGAAAGGAGAGAATGAAAGATTACTCAAAACCACTCCACTATATACTATTTCCTAACCTTAGAGTAGCTGCCACTTAACCCTAACCTAGCCGCCACCAAACCCTAACCCTAGCCATCACAAAGCCCTAACCCTAGCTGCGACCAAGCCTTAAGTAGTTTCCATTCTTAAACCCTAACCACCACTTTTTAACCTAACCTAACTATTACAAGGATGAGAATACTATTCATCCTTTTGATGAATGTTTAACACATTCATCAACATTGGGAATTAGAAACGAATAGTATTCTAACACTCCCGTTATATGAAGTTTATAATTTGAACATGGTTATCAATTTGTTATGTCCTTCTTTTGGTACGCCTTCATAAGCACATCCGCCACCATGTCTTCTATTGAACAACATTTGAAGGTAATTTTGCCATTTTCAACTCATTTTCGAACAAAATGATGTTGCACATCAATGTGCTTTGTTTGAGCATGTTGCGTGGGATTCTTCATCAATGATATTGCACCTTGATTGTCACATTGAATCACCATTGCCTTTTTCTCTTTCATGTACCTTAATTCCTTCATGAGCTTTGCCATCCATATGGCTTCTTTGGTAGCTTGTGTATTTGCCATGTATTCGACCTCGGTTGTTGATAGAATGATTGTGGGTCGTCGTTTGCTACTCCAAGAAATGGCTCCACCTCCCATCATGAATACAAACCCTATGGTGGATCTCCTATCCTCAAGGTCACTGGCCCAATTCGCATCACAATATCCAACCAAACCTTGGGGTGCTAATCCTTGGAAACATAATTTGAATTGCAAAATACCTTGCAACTATCGAAAATTGTGCTTGACCACAGTCTAATGTTTTAGGCTTGGATTGGCCTTGTGTTGATTCACCATGCTTATTGGGTATGCCAAATTTGACCAAGTACACAACATGGCATACATCAAGGATCCCACAACTTGTTGATAAGGAACCTTCACCATCTCATTATCCTTGTTCACATCCTTCTTCAATTTTGTTTTGGGATCAAGTGGCAATTCGATGGCATTGCAATTGTCCATGTGAAAGCGTTTGAAAATCTCCTTGAGATATCTAATTTGGTTGATGTAAAGCAAAAGTTGTGCACGATCCCTTTCCACTTGCATGCTAAGGAAGAAATGCAAGTTGCTAAGATATTTCATTTTGAACTTTTGAGAAAGTTCTTCCTTTGCTTGCAAAAGCTTATCCTTATTATTGCAAACCAAGATGAGATCATTGATGTAGACGACAATGAAAAATTTGACATCTCCGACTTATGCAACGTACACATTAAAATCCGCATCACTCTTCACAAATTCGATGATTTTCAAAAAAACATCTAATTTTTGGTTTCAAGCCCTTGGAGATTATTTCAACCCATACAATGACTTGTGAAGCTTCCACACAATATGCTCACCTTCTTGTGTGAATCCTTCAGGTTGTTCCATGTAGATCTCCTTTTCAAGGTCACCATTTAAAAATGTGGTTTTGACGTCCATTTGATGAATTTCCATGTCTTCAATGGCCGCTAGTGCAAGGATACAACGAATTAACACAAACTTTGCAACAAGTGCAAAAGTTTTGTTGTAATAAACTCCAAATGCTTGCATGAAACCTTTTGCCACAAGTCTAGCCTTGTAACGTTCAACTTCACCATCGACCCCATGTTTGATTTTGAACACCCATTTGCAAGAAATGGGCTTCCTACCCTTGGGGAGTGGCACCAAGGACCAAGTGTTGTTGACAACAAAAAAGTCGTATTCTTCTTGCATGGCCATCTCCCACTTCTTGGCATCTTCGTCTTTCAACGCCTCTTCCACGATTTGAGGTTCTTCCACAAAAGCTATGGTGGCCCATTCCACCTCTTTGGTGGCAACCCACCAATCATGAGGCCATTTTCTATGTTGTTTTTGGGGGCTTTCTTTTCGTCCATCTTGTTGTGGTTCATTCAAATCTTCATCTTGTGTTGTAGCAAATTATTTTTTCGAAGAAAAGTTTGATGTAAATTCATCACCTTCCACGTCTTCTACTGGTCTCTCTTTAAAAGATATACGATTAGCATCCTTGACAAGTTCATCATCATTCACAACTTCATCCACAACAACATGTTCTACTTGCTTTGAAGGGGGTCTATTATCATGAACACCTTCTACTTCTTTTGTCCCTTTTAGGAGCACAACATCTCCATTCTTAATGATCCTTTTGGTTTTTACACACATCAAGCTCAAAACGTTTCACTACTTCTTGTTTTAACACAATGTTTTTTTTCTTACTTGGTGTGGGCCCATAACCTATTGGAAAAAACTTGAAAACAAACAAGAAATGAAAGATTCAAGGTTCATGAAATGAAACAATTGTATTAACTAACAAGAAGATTACAAAGGTTGTATGTTTCAAATGCTACAATCACAAAACTATGACTTGCAACAACTAACAATGCTTGAAGATTTTATATGCATTCAAAAACCATGAAAGGAGAGAATGAAAGACTATTCAAAACCACTCCACTATATACTATCTCCTAATCCTAAAGTAACCACCACTTAACCCTAACCTAGCCATCACTTAACCCTAGCACCAACCCTAACCCTAGCCATCAACAAACCCTAACCATGGCTACCGCCAAGCCCTAAGTAGTTTCCACTTTTCAACCTAACCTAACTATTACAAGGATGAGATGAATGTTTAACACATTCATCAACATTGGGAATTAGAAACAAATAATATTCTAACATTTAGATCCTAGTTTGTATCCAACATATATTTAATTAGAACAAAAGGATTTGATTCCTCAATCTTTAAGAATTATATAGCTTATGTACCTGGGAATGTGTACCTAGTACTTCAACAACCTATTGTACCACCAACATATACAACATATTCTATCGGAAATCAATTTCCTACAATGGTTCAACCAATGACTAGCAAGGATAAACAACATGTTCAACAACCTATAATTGCACCAATTCCAACCATTATACATGTGATTACTAATTTACCAACTTATGTACCTAGAGGTTTTGCTCATCAACCATTGGATGGAGGACAACCTCAATACTCAACTATAAAAAAGTTCATTTGGAGGAGATCCACCTAGAAGACCACTTTTTAATCCACTTGTTGGATCTTATGGATGGTTAACACCTTATCCATGTATGTTTATACAACCATGGTATTAACCATATGTTGTGCAACCTGTATCAAAACTAATAACCAAATTACCGTACAAGAAGCTATAATATCCAACCTATGTCGAAGACACTAATCCTAGATATTTTGTTTAGGAAGTGGTTCCATTTATTTGAAGTGCCTTCACCAAAAACAACAACCCCATAAAAACCCGTGTCACCAACCAACCAAGAGTGACAAGTTGTGCAACAACAACAAGTTTCACCTAAATTTGTTACAAGGGGGTAGTTTTCGAAGGAAAGAAAACCAGCACGTTCAACCATTACATCGCCTTTATCAACACATTAATCTCATTAATTGAAGTTGCGCACAAAATTCCTTACACCAAAGGACAAATTAAGTTTTGAATATGTTACCTTACCATTGAGAAAGAAGTCTATAACTATTTTCAAGTCACAAATTGTTGATTTAGAAAAGAATGAAGAATGAACTTGTTCAAATGATATTGGGGGTGTAGGAGGAAAAAGTTTTATGCAACAGCTGCATAAGGTAGCATCAAGGAAGAACTTGAACCCAATTGGGATTAGGTCATTAACAACATTTAAGTTGAACTTGTTGAGTTTGCTAAACCTATAATACCTATTGCAAAACCCACACAACTTGTAACTATAGGTACAAAATCATCCCAACTTGTTCAACATGTAGTTGAACTTGTACAAATAAAAAACCCATAGTTTTCTAAGATTCCAAGATGTCCCAGTTTCTAGTCATTGTACAAAAAAATGAAACATATTAGTATGTTTTTAGAGCAAGTTGTTCAAAATGCCACAACCTAGTTAGGGACATTATAAAACTTTCAAACCTTAGAGTTGAGTTTGAGCAAGTCAAAGAATCTTGTTTGAGACCCACAATCGCTTGTAAACCTATAGCCTAGAGCTAAAAACAATGCAAAAAACTCTAAAGAATCGTGACAAAGAATTGGTCACATTCAAGGGGCAAATGAATAAGGTCCAACATGGGAACCAAAACCTATTCAATAAATTGAAAGAGGTAGAACATGTTGTTATGAAAACTTAAAACCTACATCAAGAATATGTTGAGTTCAATTAGCTCAATTGGAAAACCCACAACAATTTAAAACTTTTCCAAGTTGATTTGGAACAAATGATGTGGGACTACACCAAAATGGAGGAGTTCAATATGCAACAACAAAGTATCATAACAGGTTTGGAGCAAACCTATCAAGATCTTAGAGAACAATAGGTAGCTACCCACATAAAGTTTGAAAGGGAAAAACAAAGCCCGAATGCCCAAATCCAAGATTGGAAAGGTTAGTATGAGATAGCCAAGGTACAACTAAGTAAACCCAACCCCATTATACCCATTAGGATGAATAACATGTTAAAGGAGTTTGAGGAGTTAGTGTTGGATGATACACTACTCAAAGTGAAAAATTAAGCAAGCCTTGGAGATAAAAACCCTAAGTGAAAAGAGTGGTGGCAAATTGTTCAAGAGTTCATAGAGGAACAAATTCAAGAAAATATAGAACAAAGTTACCTCCTAGTTTTGTATCTATGGAAATTAAAACTAGTAACAAAATTCCAGCAACGCCATTTATGGTACAGCCTGTTGTTGCCATTACTAAACCAGTTAACCCATTAAGAGGTGGAACAAGTTTAAAATTCATACCTTTACATGTTCGGACTTTTTTCCATACATGTTTAGGTTGCCACTATTACTAATGAACATGTGAGAGGTAATGAAAGATTTGCTAAGGAACAAGTTGAACTTGTTAATCCTTCATTCATTGTATTAGACAATAAAATCAAATATTTGGAGTTCTTATCTATTAAATTACTTTTGACCCCACACCAAATAGGTATAGGTATGGATATTACTCTAATTTCAATTACCTTGCATGCCTTGGAGGTGTTCATGATACCCATCACAACCTTTGAAAAAACACCTAATCGATAGAAGACTACAACATTAACATGTCTTTTGATTTTGAGACAAACTAAACCTGTTGAAGGAGCCATTAACCAACCAATTGTAGAAGATCAAGCTAACTTAAGACTTTGAGCTAGCATTTCAAGGGAGGATAATGTTACCCATATTTAGCAACATGTGACCTAATAGGTTGAAACCGTAAATAAGTAGTTAAACTTAATAGGTGACTTCACCTATTATTTAACCTAACTTGTAGCTTAACTTAAATGATTATTGAACTTAATAGGTAATTATACTAGGTTAATAAGATAGGCTGATAAGTTAGTCAATAGGTAGTCAATAAAACATGTACTTGGCAAAGTAGGTAGTTGAACAAATAGTTAGACAAGGTGTAGTTTTTTGAAATTTTGGACTATTAGTCTAGGTACTAACTAATGACTATTTATAATGGTCAATTATAATTGTTATGTTTTGAAATAGCTAGTATAAGGCTATCAATAATATAAACTAAAAAAATGAAGCCCTAGGAGAACATACTTGTTTTAGGGACTTTTGATTTCATTTTTTTGGTTGTGTGTTTCATTATTTCATTTTGGAACATGAATCATTATCTTTTAGCCAATTTTCTTCAAGTTTTTAGTAATTTGTGTACATGTTAATTTAGGATTTCTAGTTAGTTTTTGTTTTTTTTACCATGTACTTGTTGTTGTAAAAAGAATTTATTGTTGGAGAATTTGGAAGTTGAACCTTAATGGGAATAGAAAAATGCGTTAATAGGGTACCAATTGGATGTAAGATTACAAATATGTATTTATTTAAAAAATAAGCACACGTTGAAACAAAATTTGGGTGATAATGTGCTAATGTGGACAAATTTTTTCACTTGTATGTAGTGTTGAGGATATGATTAGGGGCACAACATCAATTTGATACACATATGCCATGAATTCAACATTCCCAACAATGGACATCATAGATCTAATGTTAATTTTACAAATGATGAATTGTGGCGTTGAAAATGTGTTGGAGCTCCAGTTCATGGAATGTTTCACATGCATTGCCCTTGCAACATATGTAAAGGACTTGTAAATCAACATTTTAATACATGTTGCAATCATTTGATTAAAAGGCCAGTTCCCAACATGTCGAGTATGGAGGGAAAATGGCCCTTAGCAACCATATGCATATATTGGGAATCTATTGTTATGCCACCTAATGCATATCTTGTAACAAGAAACCATACCCAATCTCAAACACCTTTACAAGGTACAAGCATGAAATTAGAATGTTAATTTTTTGCAAAAATCAACATTGTTATCTTTGAACATTGTATAACTTTGAACATAATATCAAATATGGTGATAAATTAAGTAATTAAGCAAACTATTTTGCTCGTTACTTTGAATATTACATGTGATGGTATAATATATACTAATTTGTATAATGTGTGGTCTTCATTATATTGTGGGTTTTAATTCAAAGGTTCAACATATGTGTATATACATTAGTAGAACCCCCTCCCCCCCCCCCCCCCCCCCCCCCCCCCTCCCTTTCTTCCCCCACTACTTGCTTTAAAAAATAAATAATAAAATAAAAAAAAATAAGCAAAAATATATTTTAATAAAAAAAAATTTTTTTTACTCAAAAAAAAAAAAAAAAAACAAAACA
>Ga0116230_10002402_pt1 | contig 18018 bp, 15 predicted proteins | sample S1TSphfallax_3_FD_88678 | JGI IMG/M metagenome (GOLD analysis project Ga0116230, IMG submission 88678) | Host-associated microbial communities from peat moss isolated from Minnesota, USA - S1T2_Fd - Sphagnum fallax MG | ecosystem: Host-associated > Plants > Peat moss > Unclassified | place...
ATTCAAATCTTGTTGGACCCACTGGTTGAGAGGAATTGAGGGTAAATACATATTTTTGCCTCAAAAGATCATTCTCTTAAAATCTCTCCTTGTTTCTATCATCTCTCCTCTCTCCTGGTAAGGTTCATGTTTTGGTTGTTGTCCTCTTTGTCATCTCCTTCTCTTCTATGTTTTGTTGAGCTAGCCAGCATCATGACCGAGTCTTCCCATTACTGCCACCATACATGTTGGTGAATGTATGGCATTGATCCCCACATACTGCCAAGAGCTTATGAAGCTTATGTGGATGTTATGTTCACTGGTCACTACCATATAGGTTGAATGTCTCTGGAAATGCTTGTGGCTTTTGCTATTGTTCAAACCACTATCTCATTATTTCAGAGTGGTGTCTCTTCTTTTTCCTGTTTGCTGATATGTTGTTAGAACTTCAATCTTGAGAACCTTCTTGTCAGTTCATCTCTCAATTCTATTCAGGTTGTCTTAAATTGCGAGTATGGAGATGTTCTCAAGGCTTACAGAGATATCTGTTGTGCCTTTTGACAGACAGATGGGGAACACACCCAGAGCAACATGGATCACTAGCACGGATATACATTAGCACTATTCTCTTTGGCATACATAATTTGTTTGTTGAAGACAGGTACTGCTGCTCATCTCTTTATCTGCTGATCTCTGATACTGAAGGGCAAGAGAAACAGACACAGAGCTGCAAGTGGGGACAAATATGCAACTGAGTGTCACCTGAAACTTCATCTTTCTATGTTGCTATAGGTCTATTCTGCTGACTCAAGCCTCTTTTTGTATGTACATACCGAAGTGACAACTGTGGTGTGCAGTTTGTCAAAGTTAAAAAAAGTGTCGTTAAATTGGTGATCACCCCAATTTTCCATTCCAGTATGTTCTCAGTTGACCTGATCCTGATGAAGATTGAAGACCCTGGTATTTCTGTCACAGCAGTGAAGTCAAGATGCAAACTGTTGCTCTCTCCCTCACTTATTGTTCTCTACTTTTCTTCTTGTTACAGACCAGAGGCATTCAATTCCTTGAAAGTTCTCTTCATCATCATTATGCATTTCCTCCTTTTCAATTCCAGTATAGTGTTTCATTGGAGCCTTAGAGATAAAATTGGTTTTTACTGATTCCTGTCCTGCAAGTATGATGCTGATTGACTTTCAGGAGTAGTAATGAATGTCCAAAAACCTGTCTCCAAGGTATTTTTTTAAAGTCATGAACTTATGTGAGTCAATTCTCCATAATTATTTTCTGATGCAATACAACAATTGGAGGTGGAACACACCATAGCTAGTTGACAGTGGTTACTATAATGTGTGGAACAACAATGGCCTATTTAATGTTCTCAGAAATCCTGCTGGTGGTTGTGGGCTACAACATATCCCAGTTAAAATTGACAATACAAGTATAGTGCAATTCAATCCAATACATCTTGAGTCAATTATGCATTCAAATCCAGGACGAAGGCATACTGAAAATATACTATAGGATAAGGCACTGCTGTCAGGGCAGAATGGCATTCTGCCCTGGTGACCAAGGACAGAGCTGGTGGCCCTGACAGCGGTGCCTTACCCAGCATAACAACTGGGGAGATGCATCTTCATGGGTGGCTGAGATTTCCTTTTTAAAAACCTGCCTCCACTCAAGGGATCTTACAACCCCTGCTCCAGGAACCTTCAGTGAAATCTCCTGCTCCCTGCACATGGAGCACCAAATTGAACTTTGAGAGGTGCCCCCAGTTTGTACTACATAATTGACTGAGGTTGTTATGTTTCTTAATTTTCTGTCTAGCTTCCCCCCTACCTATCCTCCTGTCATCAATTTTATTGAAAAGATCCATGTGGTCAATGTTGCACCTAGTTCCAGATGTATAGAGTTCAACTTCCACCGAGAAAAAGAAATTAGTACAGTACGGACTGGAAGAAATGGACAACAGCTGAGGTACCTATCACCAGAAGCAAGTCACCACCTGTCAAGGCATTGTGTGCCCACTCCACTATTTCTTCCTCATGACACACTCCAAACCATGCAACATGTGATCAATGCAATCCATTGCACTGTTTGCAGCAAGGCAGCTGCACTGAATATTTGCCTCTTTTGCCATGGGCTGGTGGTGTCTATGCTCCATGTGGAGATATGTCCACATTCAACCCACCCTATTTGTTCCATTACTAAGGAGCTAACAAAAGCAATGGAAGGTTAAAAAAAGACACTGAGACTTTGTATAATCTACTACTTCCATAGATAACAGATTCTTGCCCAGAAGCTCAGGCCTTCATTCTAGCTTCTTCAAAAATGGAACTAAAATAGACTGTCAAATTTTTAGTGATATCTGGAGTTGAGAAATGCAGGTGGGGTTGAGTATGATCATCTTCAATGATTGGATATTGAAGGAAGACAAGTGCAGCATGAGCCCTAAACATTAGTTACATCTCAAATTTGGTTGAGTTTGTTGAAAACCTTCATACCCAGAGAAGGGGATAAGAAAGAGAACCTGATTCTCAAGTGCTGGACAAATGGGCCACATCCAGATCAATCTGTATGTTGACACAGTAACAGCAGTGTGTCCTCCACATGGACGCATGCAGCTCCACAACATTGCTGCACAACTGTGAACAGTTTGAGTTTTCATGGAGTCATGGTCATGAGATGAAAAGGTGATACTCTAAAGCTCAATGCAATATACATCAATAGAAGATATCATGCTTATGGACTGCTATTGCATATGCCTGGCCTGACAGGGATGCCAGAATCATGTCAACAGCTGAAGTAGAAAAAGGTGTTCACTGGCAAACTTTTAGTCATGCTCTGACGAAACCAAAAGTGAATCAGCAACAACTACTTTTATGACTTGGATCAGACCCCTAAAAGTAGCACTAGCCAGGTGTTTGCACCTTCATGAAATGCTTGTGGTTAGGCTAGCTACATCAAGTGCCTTTATTTGTAAAATAATTGAACATCGGCAAGGACAAAGGACAGCTTTCCATGAAACTTTTGTCAATTTGCATTTCAGATGATGGACTCATTCAGATGGCAATTGCATTTGTGAGGCCAGCAAAGTGGTTCTAGTTGAACCAAGATGGGTGAAAAGCTTGTGTGGCATTCACACCTGCACTTTAACACTGCCAATGCATAATGCCTTGCATTTGGTGGTACTGCTGCCACAATGCATCTGCAAATTGGCCCAATCCTTTCCTTCACCCTTCACTGCTGTCCTTGCTCTAGAATCTCCAATATCATTCTAGCCCAGGAAACACCATACCTTCCATTATAAACTAAGAGCTGAACATTCAACTGCTGCACCTAGGTTCCCATAAAGCTATTCTCTAATCTGACATATTTAGGGTTCAAACAAATACTAGGAGAGCAGCACTGCTCTCACTCTGGAACACTCTCTTCATTTTTTCCACCCGACCCCAAACACTTATGCTGCCATTATTTGTAACCCCAGAGTGAATCCTCAGAACCTGAGCAAGGCCCTACCTTTGTCACGGCCTTCAGTGGAGCTGAATAGCGAATGGGTCCACTTGTATCAAATCCCTATATCAAATACACAGCTAGAGTAGTAGCGGCTGCATTGTCATCTTTCTTTTCACCTGAGACCAGCTTATGAAGGCAGATGTTCAACACAGAAATTGGAGTCAATACATATGAGTACATCTCAATATGAGCTGTTTGATCTCATGAGCATATTACTGAAGAGGCTTTTAGGCAAAGTCATTTCCGTGGGAGTATGCTAGAGGAAGAGGGTACTTGACATAAAATTACATGGATAGTTTGGACAGTGTCATTATTTTTGATTTTCTGATGTTCCTCTTGAAATTAGAAACATAGTATCTTGTACAAAGAGAGCACTCTGGATGTGAGTAGCTTTATCTCCATACCAAGGGGTTGTCAAAAATTAAATTGATTTCCTGAATAGTATCATCTCAGTGTATTGTGATTTGTGACAGGATTTACTAAACAGCTTGGGTGCAGCTAGTGGGCCCTGTACCAGAAGTCAATTGACTGAGATAAGTTTGTGCTTTTTGGCCATGACTTGAAGCAATAGAGGTATGCCTTAACCATGCAATAAGTGGAGTGTTCACTGTAGAAGTGGCACTTCATATCAAGAACCTTCCAACAGAGGTTACTGTTCAAGAAAATATTGTTTTATTTACTGTCCTGTAGAAGCAGAGAATGGTTGTGTATTTACCATAATCTTACCAGATACCCAAGCATTCTATTCAAGTGCATTTTTTGTGTTGTCTGGTTGGTAGGGTAAACTTGATCTTGGTTTATATTACACATCCTGTTTGGTTAAATTACTATGTAAATGTTTTTGTGTCTCTCTAAAGGTGCTGTCATCAGAAGTTGAAAGTGCATTTGTCTCTGAGCACTTTATAGGGTGCATGCCTAGGTACTCGGTAGCATATAACATGATCCAAAATGCTGCAGGATGGAAATCCACCCTAAGAATGGCAAAAGAGGTGCTTGCTCTGTTGGCCAGGGTGATCACTTGGATGGCCCTCAAGGTCTGAGGTGAGGTATTTTCTCACTAGACCCAATAATAGAAGATTTTGCAAAGCAAGACACAAATAGGTTTTATATGCTCCAAAGGGTTTCATATGCTGAGTTTATGTTTGAGTCTCAGTCTATCAAGGACCGAAGGGATCTCAATTGTGGGTGAAGGTTAATGTTAACCCAATCTAAGACATGGTGAGCATTCTTCATAGCTTGTTTGGTTCTCCCCATAGAATGGATTGTTACCAACAGATATAATCTTGTCCATTGTTTCAAAACATCTTGAGGGACATTCAATGCTTATGTTGAATGCTGCAATACCTCATGCTTGTGCAAAGAAAAGTAGACAATATGGCAAGTGCTTCTGAAACAATTGTTGTGTCATGGATTATAGTGACACTTGCTGTCAGAGATTTATGGTGACAACCTCAGGAAGGGAATTTCTTCCACACTACTACCAACTCAAGGTCTTGGATGCGAGTGAACCAACAGTCCTCAGTGGACCATGAGGGACGGATGGTGGATGGGTAGGAAACACTTTGCCATTGGGTTCCAGGGCCCTAACTAACCAGGATGTTTGCTCGGCTGATATTTTCACCACCTACCTCTTAACAACCCACTAGCCCTTACCTATGTACTAACCATCTACATGCATCTATATGCTTAAGACCTGTTCAGACATGAAGAGAACATGGTTGATAAAATGAGTGATAACAAAATTTGTTCAAACTTGAAACAAATTGTCTAGAAATAGCTGATGTCGCAAATGACAGGGCTTCACTATCATGAAGAAAACTTTTAGAGTAATGTATTTTCACCATGTTAAAAATCTTCATATGATGATTTTGGTGCTTAACGCAATTGATACCTAATAGGCTGGAATCCTAACTAATAGTTTATCAATGAGCTTGTTTATCATCAAGGTCTGCTCTCCCAGGCCTCACCAGCACTCCCATACTCTACATCAGTTTTGCATCGAAGTTCCACCTTCACCCCTCGCTCTGCACAAATACAACACTCATGCCTCATAATCGCATCTTTGCTCTATCCATATTTACCTCAATTTATGAGTCTGCCATCAATCTCTGTTGTCACTATATTTTATTGCCATCATTTCTTCATGTGGCTCAATTCACGTGTCCACTGTTAAAGTCTATCACTAGTACTAGCTTTGCTGTCATAATGTCCTCAAGCATTGTCGTCATCAATTCAAGCTCTGCTGCCAATACTTCCTCATGCACTGCCATTCTGTTGTGTCTTGACGCTTTGTTGTTACTACAAATTCTGTTGCCAACACTTCTTCATGCTCTGCCATCATGTTTCACACTCTACATTGCTGCCTCTTGCACTCACATTCTTCCACGTTTTGATCTTGTGAAGAAGAGTTTTGAGAAAGCAATGCAAAAAAACTACAGAGAAAAGAAAGCTCTGAAAACCTTGAGCAGTTAGCAATGAGCCTAAAGTAGAGAGCAAACTAAAATGGTATGGCTATTTCATCATGGACAGAGGGTTGGCTCCCCTGGTACATATTGAATTTATAACCAAAAAGACATCTAGGAGTGAATGATGATATGCAAAGTAGGTAACTTCATTTCTAAAAAGTTAGCTACTATACCTTGTCAACAAACATTAGCCTAATGTCAGGCCCTATATTTGTCACTAACTCAAATTCTAAATGGAGCATTAGTGGCCTCTACATGTCTGTCCCACCTACCTATCTATCTAACTACATACATGACCTGTTTTTTAAACAATAAAGGTTGTCCAGGTGAAACGCAACAGCAGTTTACAGTTGGGGCAGTTGGGTTTTATCAACAACTAAGTTGTAATAGGCTTGCAAAGGATGGTTCACTAAGACAGCATGAAATAGCACCCATGAACGCACCATTTGGATGGACAAGCCACTAGATGCCTGTTGATTTTCTGTCCTCCCCTGTCCCTGTGTTAACCAGCTAGGACCAAGGTGGTTAACACAATTTGACTTTTTTTTCCTGCCCTTTCAGCCCCGGGACCTCCCAAAAAAAAATGTTGGGATTTTTTTTCGGACCCACCTGACTGCATTGACACCACACCCTCCCACCCACCGGCCTATATCCCACCCACCAACCCTAACCTACTCTTTTTTCTCACATACCTTCTCACCTAAATATTTCAAATGACCTAGTCTCATCCCCACCTACCTACTTGCCCACCCATCTACCTACCAAGTGGCACTCATATAACCTACCTGCTTACCTATCTACCCCTACACACCCACCAATGTCCTACACATCACACAAGCATGAGGAAATGTCGACCAAACTAGATGCAGATCTTGCAATCCATGTGGCCTGGGCAAATGATGAAATCTAATGAAGATATTGCATTTCATAATGTAAATGATTGTCATCCTTCCACTTTCATACCTATTAATCACCCAAGTAACTACCTACCAGACACCACCCAACCAAATCTACTTGCCTCGTAATAGTATGATTGACCCCCATTTGTCCATCACAATCTTCAAATGAAAAAAAAATGCAGGTATTGCATTTCCCTTGGAGTTGTTCACACAAGCCACCCATAATGCTCAGATGAAAATAATTGCGGCTACTCAGAACAAATATTGCTTGCATCAAACAATAACATCATTTCACTTTCATACCTATTAGTCACCCAAGTAGGTGCCTACCAAACATCACCCAACCATACCTACTTGCTTGGTCATTGTAATGTTCAAATGAAAATAAATGCAAGTATTACATTTCCTTTGGATTTGTTCACACAAGGCACCTGTAATGCCAAGATGAATATAATTGCAGTTACTTGAATATAAGTATTGCTTGCATCAAACAATAGCTAGCATTTCACTTGCATACCTATTAGCCACCTAGGTAGATACCCACCAGACACCACCCAACCATATTTATTTGCCTGGTCATTAGTATGACAGATCCCCCCATTTGCCCATCATGATGCTCAAAAGAAGGAATGGGGATATTGCATTGCCCTTGGATCTTGTTCACACAAGCCACTTGTAATGCCCAGATGAAAATAATTGCCCTGAATAAAGGTATTGCATTAAAGGAGTATTTTATTGAAGGCATGGACAATAGTGGGACTCATTTAGCCAATGCTCCATTTGAATTTTTAAAATGTGAGTATTGAAAATTCAAGCAACGTCCACTGCTGTGATTTCCCCAATTGGTCTACTTTCATTTTGGCCTGATTAAATGCATATTATATAAATGGGGGGCCCAAGTAAGGTTTATTTAATTTAAGCCCCCAAATGTGTACCTAAGCTTGGGTCTTTGGGTTTGTTAAATTTTGGTTGCACTAAATATTTTGGGGCACCTCAGTTCTAATAGAATATGGAACAAAAAATATTTAGGGTTTTATATTAAACTCTTCACCTCCACATATATGGACCAAGTTCATTTCATTCTTTCTTTTTTCAAGGAAAATGAAACCCACTTTTAACTTAGAAGAGGTATGAATAATATCCTCTCCTTGGCCTATGACGATTTTTAATTATAATATTGAAGCCTAGGGATATTTTCAAATTGACAAAACCAATAAATTTTATTTTCAAAAAACAATTCACTTTTAAATTTTGAAGTTATTGAATTTTTTCATGATATGTTATGATATTGTCATATGAATATTGAAATTATTTAAAGTGTAGCCTATGATAATTATGATGATTTTCAACATGTTAACTTCTTGTTTTCACAAAAATTCATTTCACTATTTTGACAATTATTTAATGACAAATCTGACCTTAAGGTAAAGTATTTGTGTTTTTTCATTTTTTTTGCCCAATGAATTAAGTATATGTTTATTGTATATTTATTTAATGAATTTATTTTATTATAGTGTCTTTTTCCATTGGTGTCTGTTTATTTATGTTTTTCCCCCTCTTCACCATTAACCATCCACCCCCACTACATAGGATGAGTTTAGGGCATAGGGTATGGAGATTTACATCAATATAATTTATTTATTTATATTTATTGTTTTAAATGTAATCACATGGTTGATGGGGTCCACAATGCCTATTGCTCATAAAATATTTGGGGGGTTTAAGGTCAAGGGTTTTAGGTGTATAATCCAAAGAGACACAAGCCCAACCGACTATCCTAAGACAATGCCATACCTCACATAATAGGTACCATTAAAACTTATTATACATCTTTTTCGTATGTTTTATTCCAATAGGTTTTTTTTTGTGGATGCAAAATTGGATGATAAAAAAGATGTCATTTTTTTCTATAGGGTTTAGAAGTTGAACATTAAGCACCATGGTATTAGTGGTTTAATTGTGTGATTTGTGTATAGAAAACCCTAAACCCCATGATTGTGATAATGAGGATATTGCAATTTATAATATAATGGATGTCATAAAAACAATTCAGATTAGGGATTTTTTTTTTCATCATTCATTTATTTAATGATGACCATGCATATACCATGCAATCAACCTTTTTCACGTTTATTGTTGGGATAGAATATTGAAGGAATTTCTAGGAAGGTCAAAGACATGGGTCGAGCTTCCAAGGCCCAAAGTATACAAGTTCAAATCCCAACCAAGTCACCATTTTCCAATGTGGACTTGGTGTGGGTTAAGGGCAAACACCATAGGGGCTCAAACAAGAAATCCATTGATGTGGCATATATCCCATATGCATGTGTCCAAGACTTCTCGGAGGGCGAATGAAGCAACCTACATACCCTAATGGAGTGGAACATCCACAAGAACATACATGCAGAAAAAGATGTCAAAAACCCCACAATTCAGCACTAGACCTTGGGCATACTTGGTATGTATCACATGAAGGTATTGCCTTCATTTTCTTGTTATTTACTAGAATTATAGTACACAAAAATGGAATGCTGCCTTTGTTTAACTAATTGAATGCGATGTAGGAAAGAATGTGGGTATGGTCCAAAGGATCATTGTGTTGACCTGGATCATATTAGTTCCATCAAACATGGTTGTTTGGCGAAATTTTTGGTCAAGCAATTATATGTACGATTGGAGGTGGTTGAGATATCCTTTTATCATCGTGCCCATACTCGCACTAAAGGTGAGCCCGCACATGGCCAAGATGATCCTAAATTTGCAGCTTGGATGTCACTATATGCTCCCTAAATGTCTCAAGCTTTTAAGGCCACATTTGGGCCCAATTGAACTTGGGGCACACAATGAAATAAATATACAACAAACATAAGGTGATTTGGCGGGCATGGGTGAATTTGGGGGAGCCCATGATGAAAGATGATTTCATTTGACAAAATGACATCACTTATATCGATGGAAAGCACAAGGAAGGAAGTTGGTGGTTACATGCCAACCCCACCATCTTGATTCAAACTTGGACGTATAATCATTAAAATTATGTGTGTTTTTTCGAGGAAATGACAAATATTGGTGGGATTCAAGCGCCATTCACCATTGGGATCCAAACATCTAACCAACTGGAATTAATGCTTACATGGGGGCCCAATGAGGCAATTTGAATGGATGTAAGTTTTGGCATTAATGATGTGAAGTTCCACCTCTTCATTTTAATGGTGTTTTGATTCACATTGGATTGGGATCCCAATTGCATGGATTGTCATTTCTTGGCAAACATATATGAAATGATTTGATAGAATCGTTACCCCCATTAAGAATTAAACTATTTTCAAGGATCCGTGGTTGGAAGCTTGTGTGTTTTGTTGTTGATGATGCCCCACAAGAATTGGTGGCATTGTGATGAGTACCAACACATTTCCTAATTACATTCCAAATACACCTTCATGATTTCTATTGTTATTCACGGAATATGAGTAGTAACCATGAGATTTTTCTAATACATGTGTTTATTGGGCTATATATATAATTGTTTGGAGCCAAGAGATGGTCCCAATTTACCTATGTGCACGGCATGTTATAAAGGCATGACATGTGTATGCATTAGAGAAGATTAAGGATGCAACAGTGTGTTGAACAATCTTGGATGACTTCCATGTTATTTTGTATGCAATGATTAACCTTGGCAAAAACATTAAAAACTTCAAGGCACGTGGAAAGAGAAGGTCATGGCCAATTTTGAATAACATAAGCTGGGAAATGCTTGGACATGATATTTTTGGGCTTATTATCCCATCATTGGTAAGTGTTCATCGTGTACTTAGTTATCCATGTCATTATTTTTTGTTGTTCATAGTTGAGTCCATAATGTTATAGGTTTATTTACTTAAATATGTGTTGACGGTGTTTTGGTTTTAGATTTGTGGATGGTTGGACTTTGACAAGTGTTACATTCTAACCAAGACACATAAGCATTGATTGAGTCCTACCATAGTGCATTGAAGTGTTGGTTTTCCCTTGAGACAAAAAGGCTTAAAGGTTGATGTATGGACTAGTTAGTGTGGCAATTAACAACCATTGTAGCTTGGCATTATATGCACACATCCATAATGAAAAAACTTGGGTTCATAAAAAACAAAGTTTTGGAGCGCATCACAAAGGCAAGTGTGGAAAATGTGTTGTTGATTTTAATTGTTGATGTGAAATGGTCGTCATTAGAATCTAGGGTGCTTGGATCGTGGTGAACCAAGGCATTCCCAACCACATGTATGAAGTTAAACACCCATTTACGAAATGTGCCAATTGCACATGAAGTGGGTAGTGTGTGGAAATTTATGTAAACACCAAATTGCAATTATTTTGGCATACACTTATGTCATTGTAAAGATCATCCTTGACTACTGTGGGACATGGTATGGCATCGATTGAGGAGGATTCAAGGCCAAGTTCACAAACCTTCATTTGTTGGACAACAATTCTAATGCATCTTATGATGATGAAAAGTCGAATTGAATTATTAATGGGGAGGGGGTTGTTGATATTGGTGGGCTAATTTTTCTAGGTGATGACATCTCAGGCTTCGATGATGTGAGGGTGCTTCAAGCCCAAGTGTCAGATGCTCCTATCGAATAAGCAATGGACCAATTAAAGGAGACCATGTGAAACATCACAAAGGATTATACAAAAGGTGGGGTTGTGCTTTACGCTCATGTGACATCACTCTTCAAAGTGGTATGTGCCAATATTTGCACAAATCATTTGATGAGGGGTTATGAATCCTTACATCAGGTAATATCTTCAATAGGGTGGAAGACGACATGGGTTGTTTTGTCAAATGGGGGAAAGAAGGCATGAATGGATGGTTGCACACAAGTTTGTTTGTACATCAAAAGTTCTTGATGTTCAATGATATCGCATGTATGTATTTTAATGCATTTTTTAGTGGAAAAACCACAAAAAAAATATACACAATTTTCGAATGTGTGAAAAGTGGGATGGAAGTTCAATGGTCATAGGGTTTTGCATCATAATAAACCATTACCTTTACTTCACACTCACAAAAATTTGTGAATATGTGCCATGAAGGATGAGTTTGGGGGAGTTTCTTGATGGTTTTTAAGGCTTTAACATTCTCATTTTGACAATAAAGGATTTCCTAACATGCTTAGTGTGAATATTGACAAATAACAATATTTGCATTATCAATGAATGAGATATTATAACTTGGAACCACTTCTATACTATGGGGGTATTGTAAGCTTTTTTGATGCAATGATATTTGCATAATACCCACACTCAATGTGGCATTAGGCTTCATGTTTGTATTTAGGGTATTACCCACACACCAATGTGGTCTAGTGATGTTGTAATACCCCAATGATGTGTGAACCAATAGGTTATCATTTGACCCAAGGGTATTGCATTTTATTTATGTGGTTAAGTCCCATTGTAATACTTCCATTATTAGGAGCTAAAAGCTTTTTAATACAAAATGAAACATTTGGGAATTCTTAAAGGTGTTGCTTGTGTGTTAGGGGTGTCCAATGCCATTGTAATACCTAAATTCATGTTTGGGTTGCAGGCTTGGATGCATTATGTCAAAATATATCATATAGAATATTAATTAATACAATATAATTACATTACGCATTATTAAATTAATATCAATTTTATATTATTATAATTATATGTATGATATAATATAATATATAGGTTTATTCCTTTATTTCCATCTAATGAATGGTCAAAATTGTGTGGTTTAATATAACATATAACGTCGTTATAATATATATTTTAGAAGATATGTCAGTTTTAAATTATTATTAATCATTATATATAATTTTAAATGATTTTAAATTAGATTTTACATGTGTAAAATAAGCATATCATTATTTTTAAATAATAATAAAATATCAATAATATTATAATAAATTTTCATAAATTATAATTATAATTAAATTATTTAAAATAATAAATTATTCAATAAATCATATTCAAATTAATAATTAAAATGAAGTTCTAAATTAAATATTCTAATTTTAATGTGGTTCATGGCATGTTATATAAAAAAAATATTTGTTGGTTGACGATTTGATGGGGGTATAGTGTGGGTGAGAGTCCCAAGTGGCCTTGATGGCCTTTGCATATGATGTCTTTGACCCATGGATCAATTTTGCAAGGCCATCATTTTTTTCCGCTAATGGAATTTGGTACGCAAGGATGGATCCATCACCCCAATTTGGGATGCCAAAGAGTCAAAAATGTCGATTAGAAGCCATTGTCACCAAGGTTGGTTTGGGCAATTCAAGATGTTTGAATGCTTTAGCTTGAAGGTGGTTTCATTCAAAAATGGCCTTGTGCTTTGATTGATCAATGGCCTTTTGCTCATTTCAACGGATATGAGCCAAAGGATTGCCCAAAATCCTTTTGTCCATATAAACATGGTCTTGTTGGCATAGACCTTTGGGTCAAGCAGATGGACAACTAGACCTACTCAGCTACATAAACATGTCACGGTCCTTTGCCAAGTGCTAAACAAGAAGCCATGTGGCCAAAAACCCAACTTTCATCCTTTTTAACCTTGTGAAAGGGGCAATCTTCAACTAAACAACCTAATGCACCAAATAATAACCCAAAAAAGTTAACAACATAAGGAGGTAGAAAGCAACACAAGGAGAAAGGTGAAAACAAAAAAAAAGGGGGTAGATAGTAGTAGTAAAAGAAGGTGCTACCAAGAGGGTTTTAAGGTTTAAGGTGATGGCAACACCAAGAGAGAAAGAAGGTAATGGCAACAAGACCAGGAAATAGGGAGGTGTTGTTAATAGGGTGATGGTAGCACCAAGAAAGGGAGGGAAATGCTAATAAAACTAGGAGAAGGTGGGGCAATGGCAAAACAAGGAGAGAAGGGGGTTGGGGTGATGGCAACAAAATTAGAAGATAAGGGCTACAATGGTAAAATAAGGGAAGAGGCGGGCAATGGTAACAAAACTAGGAGAGAGTGACGATAATGGTAGAATAAGGAGAATGGGGGGCGATGGTGGAACCAGGAGCACCACGAGCGAAAGCCAAGAGCAAGGAACAAGGAATGACAACTATGAGCATTAGGAACGAGAGCAAAAGTGAAAAACACCAAGAGCAAGAGTGAAAATGAAGAACACCAAAAGTGAGAGTGAGGAACAACAAAAGTTAGAGCACCATGAGTAAGAGCGAGGAACATGAGGCTAGAGAAAGAAGTGCAATAGGAGTAGGAATAACAATGAACAAAACAATATGAACAAAAGCATTAAGAATGAAATTGAAGAGCAATAGGAGCATTATCAGCATCAAGAGTGAAAGTGACAAACAATAAGAGTAAGGGCACTAAGAACATTGGGAACAAGAGTGAAGAACAATAATATTTTTTGGTATAATAGTATTTTCCTTTCACCATGTCCGGTGTTAAATGTCTTCACATAGTTGTGGAAGTCACAACATAAACAAGTTTTGCATCACCCCTTCAAAGAAAGGATATCTTTTCAAGTCTAAACTATAGTGCAAATAAGAACTAGGATTTTAACATATAGGTATGGGATGTATGTTTTTGCTACAAGAAAGGCAAAAGGATTTTCAACATATAGATTATGAAGTCTTGTGGAAGGATGCATGGGATTGGGAAAGGAAAAACATTGTTTTGGGAAGAATGCAAATGGATGCAAGAATTGACAACAAAACATTTTGAAAGCAACACAAAGTCTAAAAGAATGAAACCACTTTGGCGGAAGATGATGTTGGTTTAGTCAACTTGAGTTATTCAAACCATCTTGTATTTTTCTAACATTCTCTTTCTAAACATAGTTCATGTCTTCCTTTGCACATCCTTAAATCAAATCTTAATATGTATCAATCATTCAAATGTGCATAATACTGAAAAAATGACACATTTTTAAAATGAAAAAATCACATTATAAAATATTTTTTAAGCATTGAAATTGTATAATAAAATGTTTTGAAATTGTCACACCATTGGAATAGTCAAAAAAATCATATGACTTGAAAGAATAATCATGTTTATATAGATGTGGTTTTTGATAATAAAATGTGATTTAAAATAAACGTTAATAAAAAGATGTTTCATTTGTTGGAATAACTTAAATATACATCGAAATTATGTTCTATAATAGCTCCCATTTTTTAATGTTATTTTAACATAATTTTTTAACCTTAAGAATCTTGTGACCAAGCCTAGTGATGACATTCTTCATTTTTAACATTAAATTTTTTTAAAATTCTTCATTTAGCACCTTGTCAAAACATTCTTGACCTGTGAATGTTTACCAAATTACACTGGTTGATCTATAAAATTCGTTAAAATTCTTGCTTCTTTGGGCTTCCATAACATTCTCGCACCAAGAATGTCATAACTATGTGACCAAGAGTGAGGAATGAAAACATACTAACAATTGCAACGATGCAATGGAGGAGGCAAAAGGGCGGGAATGGGGATGAGGAATGGGGTAGGTAGGAGGGAAGGAGGTAGGAAGGAGTTAGGTAGGTGGATATGGGAAGGTAGGTAGGTAGGGGGAGGTAAGTAGAGGGAGGTAGGTAGAGGTCAATAGGTAGGTTGGAGGAACGGGCTGAAAGAATTTTTCTTTAAAAAAAAATCTCTCAGGGGCAGAAAGGAGAAAAATCCTTAACTCACCCCAAACTCCCCCACTGTCAGGTTCCCATCAAAAAATCCAAAACGGGATTTTTTGGATGGCGCGTTCATGGGTACTGGGTAACTCAAGCCTGAGCCTACCTGATAATGAACAGAGGTCTGTTCTTGTTTTTAATAACCGCCAACTCTACTAGATTAGACCCATTACTATTAGATCCTGTGATTTGCATACAGGCGACATTAGAGAGGCCATGGGTGAGATAGGTTCCTACCACGAGAGAGACTAGCTTTCTCCTTTTTCTTGGTTCCTGCTGGCTGTTTGTCTTTTAACCTTTCTTTGGCCTTCTCTTTTTGTTTCCCCTGTGTGATTGTTGTGGTTGTTGATTTTTTATTGCATTTTTGTGGTGGTTTCAAGGATTAGACCTTGCTGGGTCTCCATGATCAGTCTTCACATGTATTACTGATCTCCTTTTTCTTGGTTCCTGTGGGCTGTTTGTCTTTTGACCTTTCTTTGGCCTTCCCGCTTTGTCTTCCCTGTGTGATTGTTCGGGTTGTTGATCTTTTATTGCATTTTTGTGGTGGTTTCAAGGATTAGACCTTGCTGGGTCGCTGTGACTAGTCTTCACATGTACTTTTGGCCACATGACTTATTTCCAGACTGATCTCAATCTTGTGTAATCTAGAGCGTCATATTTTGTCAGTATAAAACTATGTAAGTCATCTGCTTATAACTCCAGTCTGATGCATACTTGATGCACCGCTCTGAAACCGAGCAATTCAATGCTGCATCAGCCTCAGGGACTCGTCCCCCCAGGATACATCTTTCAAACCCAGCCCTTCCAATTTGCCTTCACGCCTACGGTACCAATACAACCACTGATGTACCTAAACCACTAGCAAGTTCCCCGGGGAGAAAGAGATAACCTGGAAAAAAAAAGGGACTTGGAGGTTGGGGTTGTCTTAGGAACAAGTGTCTAAAAAAGAAAGAGACAAATTGACAACTCCAACCAAGTTGCCAAGGGAACCGAGTTTCCGGACCAAAAAACAAAAGTTATCCCAAGAGTTGAGCCTAAGAAATATCCCCCAAAGGCCCAAACAACATTATATCCACAACAGTCTATGTAAGGTTCCAACAAGTTTTATTTGTGCAAGGCCATTTGCTTGGCCCTAGACAAGCTTCAAATTACACTAGTGTAAACCCAAAATGACCACCCTTCTCACTTTGGAGCAATGAGAGATTAAAATTTTTGTGGTCCCAAGCCTGAGTAGTCTAATGTAAACCACCCCTAACAATTGTATGCTCAATGCCACTGCCACCCCACCCAACCCCCAATTTCATTATTCAGAAAAAAATATACCTGATTTTTTTTTCTCACACTAAGAACATGTCTAACGTCACTAATCAAATTAGTTTTTTAGTAAAAAACATAATTTTTCTTCGAAAATGAAAAATGAAAACCTATATAAACCGGGTATTGGGTTTGTTTCTAGGTGGAATTCTAGGTGGAGGTTAGTTCTCAGTTTTGATTCCCATGCTAAGGTCAATTTGAGTTCCAATTAACGTTGTAGATTTTTTTTCCAAGATGTACTGGGGAATCCGCCCCTAAACTAGAACCAAACAACACCGGTTTGAACCATGGTTGTGCCGGTACTAGAATCTACTACAGATACCTACCAATTATCAACCCGGGTATACACACTTACCCAGTGGGGGTGAAAAAAATAAAAAAACCTGTTTTGGTATAGAACTTTGGTTCTCAAGTTTTTTGAAAATTCCAAAAAAATGCTTTTCTAACTGTGGATTCTTTGCCAGTTCTTTCATGAAAACTGCTGGTTCTTTCATGTTTCTGAAATACCCCAAAACCAACAGTTCTCTAATTTTGTGTTTTTCTCACACAACTGATGTAAAATCACATTATAAATGTCTTTACTAGCTTTGTTTTTGTTGGCTATAAATAGCCAAAAAGATATTTAAAATTTAAAAGAGCTTAAATCAAGTGCCTTTTCCAGATCTTCAATAGCCATAATCCGATCAAAATTTAAAGAAAATCACCATATTTCAATACATGATTCAAGTATGTAACCAAAAATATAGAAAGATGTTTAAAACAATTCAATTTCATATGTAGCTTGTAGCCAACTTTGGATAAATCTTCCTATGAAGCATTCCCACTGTGGCTACATCACAAAATTCACGAAAAAAACATTGGTCCTCCCATATTCTTACAAACCATACAAACATGTATGATTAATGAAATGTAAAGAAAACATTGAAAATTTTCAAAAAAACCGAAAAAAAAAGAGAGAATAATTTGCATCTAATATGAATGAACAAAATGATGCAAATTGCCTTAATTCATGACCCCCTTTTTTCAAGGGCTAAAATTAAACAACCTTCAAAATTGCAAGGTTGCAAAAGGAACATAGCTCACTTGTGTTTAGTGAGACAACATCTTATGATAATCTATGAATATAGAATAATTGATATCTATCATGGATGGACAATAAGAAATAATTTGAGGCTTTGGGGGCA
>Ga0116230_10002403_pt1 | contig 18017 bp, 13 predicted proteins | sample S1TSphfallax_3_FD_88678 | JGI IMG/M metagenome (GOLD analysis project Ga0116230, IMG submission 88678) | Host-associated microbial communities from peat moss isolated from Minnesota, USA - S1T2_Fd - Sphagnum fallax MG | ecosystem: Host-associated > Plants > Peat moss > Unclassified | place...
ACCCGGCGCACCTCGGCGTCGTCTTCAGAGGACACCATGACCTCCAGGGTCGTCGTGAGTGTGGCGTCCGACCGGGTGATCTAGGCGCGATCCTCGGCGAAGGCGACGTCATAGCTGTCGGGCTCCGTCGCGCTCGGCTGGTATCCGGCGGACCAGGTCCGCCCGCTCCGCACGTCGCGCAGGAACACATAGGCGCCCCAACCATCGCAGGTCACGTCCTCACGCCAGCGGGTGACGGCGATGTCGCGCCAGCGGCTGTAGCCAGACCCTGTGGCCGTCACCATCGCACAGTAGCGGCCGTTCGACAGGATCTGGGTACGCGGCCTGTGGGAGTGGGCGGACGTATAAAGGCGTCGGGTTTCCGGAACCTGCGCCGAGGCCTTTCCGACGGCGGCCTGTTCCGGCGGCGGCCGAGCCAGGGCGACGTCCCGCGGCATACGTTCCTGCAGCAGCAATTCCGCCGCTTTCACGATCGGCTCGGCGTGGAAACGGGTCCGCATCTGGCCGTTTTGGAGCGTGTTGGCGATGCCGACCAAGGTCATCGCCTGGTGGTGCGCCATATAGGCCCGAATGATGGCGAACTTCGTTCCCTCAGGCAGGCGTGAACGGGTGTAATCCAGCGCTTCGTACCAGCCATAGGCGCCGCGCGCGCCAAGGGTCGCGAGACGCCGATAGTTAGTCGCTGCGGCGCCAGGGTTGACCATCGCGCCAAGGCCGCTCGCATACGGCGCGATAACGATGTTGTCTCCCAATCCGCGCTTATATCCAAGATCGGAAACGCCAAAGCTTGAATACTGATAGGTTTGCTCGATGTCGCGAACATTATATTCCGACTCGGACATTCCCCAGGGTACACCCAGCGTATTGGCGTAATTGACCTGTCTCCAGACCGCCAGACGATTGGTCTGCTCCAGCAGACTGCCTGCCGGCGCGCGCATGACCAAGGACGGCATCAGATATTCGAACATCGATCCCGACCAGGAGATCAGCCCCGATCCGCCATCGATCGGCGTCATCGTGCGTCCAAGCCGGAACCAGTGCTTGGCCGGCAGGTCGCCCTTGGCGATGGCGATGAAGCTCGCCAGCCGCGCTTCCGAAGCCAAAAGGTCGTAGACGTTAGCGTCCAAGCTTCCGTCGTCGGCGCGATAGCCGATCGAGAGGAGTTGCCGGTCCGGGTCGAACAGAAAGCCAAACTCCATCGCGTCGAAGATTTGCCGGCTGACCGCCGCGACGGCTTTCAGGCGCTCCGCCATCGGCCCAGACACTTGCGATCCAGAGCCTTGCGCCGCGAGATCACGTTGATGGGTCGCGACGCAGGCGCACAAGGCCTCCGCCCAGACAACAACTTCGCCATCGCCGGCGTCGGCCATTCCGTCTGACCAGGCGTGGGCGAGCACATTCAGCGCCTTGGCCTTCTGCGCCAGGACCGCCAGGGCGGCCCCTATGTCGGACGGGCGTGACGGCGGATGGTGCAGCATGGCCGCGAACGCATCGACAGCGTCTTCCAGCTCCGGATTCGCCGCATTGTGCTGGCCGCCGTCGGCGGCGTCGCCATGCGAGGCCTCGCGCACCAGCTCTAACGTGTCCTTCAAGCCGGTCGCCCAGTGCGGGCTGACACTGGAGCCTCGGGCCATTTCACGGCAGGCTGCGCTGAGCGTAAGCAGATGGCCGGCCAGGTTGCCGCTATCGACCGACGAGACGTACTTCGGTTCGAGCGCCCGAAGGTCGATCGTATCGTACCAGTTGTAGAGATGGCCGCGGAACGGCTCCATCTTATGGACGGTCGCAAGCGTGGCTTCGAGTCGCTCGACGGCATCCAGCGTGCCGATCCAGCCGAAATCTCGCGCCGCCACAACGGATAGCAGATAGAGGCCAATGTTGGTCGGCGATGTGCGGTGAGCGATGACCGGCTCGGGCTCCTCCTGAAAATTATCAGGGGGCAGCATGTTGTCTTCCGCAGTGACGAAGACTTCAAAGAACCGCCACGTCCGCCGACCGATCAGCCTCAGGGCGACGGTATCGTGAGGCGTGATCAACCGATGGCCATCTGGAGGGGGCGGCAAGCTGGCCCAGCGGGCGATCAGCGGCGAAAGCACCCACAAGGCGGCGAAGGGAACCGCGATCGCCAAGGTCCCTCGACCTGCGAAATGGAGCGCCGCGAGGAGGAGCGCTGCAAAGATCGCGCTGGCTGTAAACTGGATAATCAGGCCGCGCCGGCTGAAGTCCGTATCCCTATCGGCCTGCGCAGCGGAGACCCATTGCAGCAGTCGCCGACGACGAATGAACAGCCGAAACAGCGTGCGGAGCACAGCATCGACCATCAGCCATGCTTGGTGAGCGAGCGAGACGATCAGAAAAGCGCACTGCAGTCCGCCGAGCATCGCATCGCTGCGTAGCGAGCGTACATGGTTGTGCAGCGAAACGCCCAGGCGCCGCGGGACAAGGCCTGCGACCGCCGGCAGGAAGGGCGGCAAGGCGATCGTCAGGATAATGAATCCCGTCCATATCTCCGCTGTCGCCGCGGACTGAAACCAACCGATCAGCAACGCCAGAAGCGCCGCCGGCGCCGATAGCGATCGGCGCAGATTGTCGATCAGTTTCCAGCGTCCCATTAGCGGGAGTTTGGTCTTGCGCTTGCCGGCGGTCGCCGCGCCGCCATATCCAAAGATCCAGGGGAGCAATTGCCAATCCCCTCGCACCCATCGATGTTGGCGCGCCGCCGAGACGTCGTAGCGGGACGGAAACTCCTCCACGACCTCGATATCTGAGACAAGTCCCGACCGCGTGAGGATGCCTTCAAGGAGATCGTGGCTCAGGACCGAGCTCTCGGGAATCTGGCCATCGAGCGCGGCCGAGAAGATATCGACATCATAGATGCCCTTGCCGCAGTAGGAGCCCTCCTCGAAAAGATCCTGATAGATATCAGACACAGCCAAGGCATAGGGGTCCAAGCCGTTAGGCCCAGAAAAGACGCGCTCGAACAGCGATCCTTGGCTGCCGGTCGGCAAGGATGGCGTCACGCGGGGCTGAAGGATGCCATGCCCTTGCACGACCAGACCCAGGCTGGGATCGAAGCGGGCCTGATTGAGGGGGTGGGCGATCTTCCCGATCAGGCGCCTCGCGGTTCCGATCGGCAACCGCGTGTCGGCGTCCAGCGTGATGACATAACGGATGCCCGACGGCAGGGACGGCGGTTGGCCCGCCGTGGGCAAGAAGGTGGTATCCTGTGCGCCGCGAAGGAGCCGATTGAGCTCGTGCAGCTTGCCCCGCTTGCGCTCCCAGCCGATCCATCGTCCTTCGCCTGCGTTCCAAACGCGGCGGCGTTGGAGAAGACGAAAGCGCGGGCCGTCGGCCGCGGGACCATAGAGGGTGTTCAGCCGCGCAATGCCCGCAGCCGCCGCAGTCAACAGGTCGTCGTCTTCGGCGACCGTCTCGGCCACCGCGTCATTCCAGTCCGAGAGTAGCGCAAAAATCAAATCGTCGCCGGGACTTGAGAGGTGGTGAACTTCCAGCCGCTCGATCTGGGCCTCGATGGCGGCGACATCGGTAAGCATTGTGGGCACGACGACGATCGTGCGCAGGTGGGAGGGAATCCCCTCTCGTAGTTCAAGGCCGGGCAGGCGTATCGCGCCCAGATGCCGGGTGATCATGCGGTTCACAAACGCGACCGCCACGTCCGAGGCCGGTATTAGACCGACGGCGGCGAGCCCGATAAAGATTCCACCGCCGCCGCCGCCCCAGCCTACCGAGAGCAGCGCGATCGAGAGAATAATCGCGGTGACGAACGCGATCATGACGATGTAACTCGTCACGCCCAGATCGGAATTTAAACGGAACAGCAGGGTTGTCAGGCGAAGGCGGCAGCCGAGTTCCTTCTCGAAGGCGCGGCGCCCTCTGGCGATCAGATAATATCCCGGGTCGCTCTCATGACCGTCGCCGCCCCGATCCGCGACGCGCTTTGCGGCGGCGATCGCGCGCACCGCGACATCGGTTTCATCGCGGCCGGAGCACCGCGCCAAATCCTCGATGGCGCTGCGGTAGAGATCGCGTGTGGAGAAATCCATCGCTTCGAAACGGCTGCCATCTCGCATGATGGCGTCCACAGGACTGACGCTTTCGAAAAACTCCGCCCAATTGAGGGTGGAGATCAAGCGCATGCTGGTGATGACGTTGCGAACGGTGACGTTCGCGGCGCTCTGGCGCTGAACCTCCTGGTGGACAAGTTCGTCGGTGGTGACGCCGTTCGCGGCGAGCCGCTCATTAAGCCAGCGCAACGCCGGTGTGGCGTGGGGGTCGAGGTCGCGTAGACGCAAGGACAGTTGCACGGCGAACGACGGCGACCACAAAGCCCGGTTCAGGGTCGGCAGGATCGACTCCGCCGGCGGCGGCGCCGTCGCGCCTCGCCCTAAGATGCTGTCGGCGAGGTCGTCGGCAAGCTGACGCGCCGCAAGTCGCACGCCTATGGTTTCGGCTAAACGGCGCAGGTTCTCAACGAGCGTTATGCGTAAGGTGATCGCGAGCGCCCAGAGCTCGCCGGTCGTCAGCGGCTGCACGTGCTGATAGGCGATGACGAAGCGGGTCAGCTTCTCGATGTCGAAGGCGCTGTCCGTGTGGGCGACGAGCGCCCAGGCGATGCCGAACACCCGCGGAAACCCCTGCAGCGGACCCTCGGCCAGTTTGGGCAGCTTGCGATAAAAACCCGGCGGAAGATCCTCCTTGATCTCACGGATCTGCTCATCGACGATGTGGAAGTTGTCCAGCAACCACTCCGCGGCCGGTGTAATCGGTTGCTGCGCATGGATCGCTCTGACCAATCCGCGGTAGGTCTCGGTCAGCACACGGCTATTGTCGTGAATGCGATGGGTGAGCGGGCGACCCCGCTGGGATTTGGGCGAGATCGGTTGCGCCGCCGCCAGACTTTCCGCGTGCTGTTCGAGCCGCTCGACGCTGAAGAGCTCGGCCCGAATCGGCGCCTCCGGCTGACGGCCGGGCTTTCGGACGGTGCTGAAGCCCGACAGGCTCAAAGCGCAGTTCTCTGCACAACATGACCTTCGCGCCGCCGCTCACGAGCACATCTCGGTCCGGACACGCGAGACATTCGGGTGGCTCGAGTGTTGAGGATCATGCTGTTGCTCCGGCGTCTCACAAAGACTCTGGCTCGTATCGCCGCTGCGACGCTGGCCCTGTGATGGAGCGGCTATCGTTTTTGAGGGATGTAGAGCCTAATCAATTGTACCGGTCGGCGGTCACGCCAGGCAGCTACGGAAACTACTCATCCGTCGCCGCATGGGGCGAGGGCGGAGCCTGCCGGGATGTGACCCGACCGTCCGGGCGACATGCGTCTGAACGAAATCCTCCGCTGTCTCGTTATCCCCGTGGCGCGAGGGAGGTCTCATGGCTCGGCATAGACGGCGAACATCCACGACAGGGTTAGGCGACAGCCTAAGAGTCGGCGCGGCGTTGGGTTGGAGCGCGTTGTCGCTGGGGTTGGAAGCGTCCGCCGTGATCGGGCTGCGGACGGTAAAGCTCGCGAAAGGCGGTCGCGCCGCGAAGACCGAGGCGCGGCGGATGGTGGCGGAGAAGGTGCGGGCGGCGATGGAGCTGCAGGCCTTGGCGCTGACCGGCGGGTTGGGCGGAGACTCTTCGACAGCGGCGGCTAAAACCCTGCGCCATTACGCACCCAAGGTTCGCGCCAACCTCCGCAGGTTATCAAAGGGTTGACCGCGCGTCAGAGCCAAGGCGGCGATCGCTTACCGGAGGGCATCCTTATCCGTCGCCGCCGTGACGAACTTGGACGACGCCCGCTCCATGACCAGACGTTCAATCACGAAGTCGCCGTTGGGACCTGTAACCACATGTTCGATCACCGCTTCCTTCGGGTTCACCTCGTGAATCCGGATCGAGGCGCGCCAGGCGGCGACGGCGGGGGCCTGGATCAGGGTTGAACCGTCGTTCGCGCGGACGGCGACGACATTGCGGACGTCGCCATCGACGTGGCTTTGCGACGGGCCGCCGTGCAGCGAGACGTCATAGGCGGCGCGGGCCACCACGTCCCCATCGCGGGTCTCCACCAGGGTGTAGACCAGACGGTCGCCGTCGTCACGGCTGACGATCCATTCACCGCCTTGGGGCGCTGGGCCGGTCACAGCCTCGACGAAGCTGGAGCGGTCTGGCGCCAGGACCCATCGACCGAGCAGACTTTGGGCGTTCGCCGTGGCTGCGGATAGCGATGCGACGCCCATGACGAGGACGGCCAGAATGTTGCGTTGAAGAGCGCGGTGGACGGTCATAGCGATCACCAGAATCGATTGAGATGGACAGTGACGGTTTGGGCGACGTCGCCATGGACGAAGGCGGAGCGCTGAAATGAGGGTCCGTGCAGGCCAAGCGGCGGGGACTCCGAGAATCCCACCTCTTCGACCGGAACGCCCAGCAGTCCGCGATTCAGGCGCCCGTCGCTATTGCGGTCATGGAAGGCCTGGATGGCGTAAACGCCGGGGGGCAGATGGGTCACGACAACTTCGGTCACACCCTTTTGCGCCGGCGCCGCGCCGGAGGTTTTGCACTGGCGGCCAAGGAAGGTGTCTTGGGTGCAAACGTCGACGCGGACATAGCCTTCGCTGTCGCGCACGCCTTCGACGACGACGCTCAGGGGCGGCTGTTCAGCTTCCGAGGACACAGCCAGAGGGGCGGTTTGCAGCGCGACCGCAGCGAGGAGCGCCAACATGGCAAAAGCTCGATTTTCAAATAGGCGACGAAATCTCGCCCGACGCCAGCCTATTTAAGCCACGCAACCGTGGCCTTAAGAGGCGCAATTGCGACACAGCGTTCTATGCGTAGAACAAATGTTGTGCTTATTTCGCCTCAGGTGTGGCGCAGACACCATGATTCGTCTAGCGCTAAGGGGTAAGCGCGCGGCGCCAGAGCCCGGTGTTGTCCCGGTCAAACCCATTGTCGGCATAGAGGTTGCGGACAGGGCCATTGCGGGACGTGCCTATAATGGCGCCGAAGACTTGTCCATGATCAGAACGCAGCGCGTCCAGCGCCGCGGCCAGGAACTGGTGCTCGACGCCTAAGCCTAACACGCGGCAGCTCAGCGCCAGGCCTAAGATCTCGCCGGCCACGACCACCGCCGCGCCGACGAGCCCATGGTCGCCGAAGCGGTCGCGAACATGGACCACGAACAGCCGCGCGTCAGGGCGAACTAGGAGGCGCTCCAGATCGGCGACCGAGTACTTAGCCCCGGTCGTATTAAACTGGGTCGTCCGTTGAAAGAGCTCTTCGATCCTCGCGAGTTCTGGGGCGCCCGGCGCCAGCCGTGTTACCTGGACATTGACGCCGAGGGTTTCGAGGAAGGCGGCCTCGTCGGCGGCGCCTGTGCGGGCTCGGGCGCGCTCAAGCTGCGCCTTGGTCAAGTCGGTGCGTCGCGCCGATTCGGCCGTGACCTGAGGCGGCTGTAGGCGCGGATCGTTCAGGAGCCGGCGGCGGAGCGCAAAGGGGTCCTCGCCCCATACCTCGACCTCTGGCAGGCCCTGGATCACACGTTCCCGCTCGATCGGGTGATCATCGATGAAGACAAGTGACTCGAGGGCAAAGCCCAGCTCCTCGGCGATGGAGACGATGTTCTCTGCCTTATCGGTCCAGTTGACGCGCCAGGTGACGAAATCGTCGGGCGTCAGCAGCCGATCGCAGGGGTAGTGGGCCGGATATCGCCACAGTTCGCGCACGGTCGCCTCGTCGTTCTTGCTGACGCAGGCGAGCAGCACGCCCCGCCGCTTCAGCCACTTCAAGGCTTCGTGCAGGCCGAAATAGAGGCCGATGTAGGAGAAGGGGCCGCTGATCGCCGGGCTCCAGGCGAACGGCGCGCCGGTCTCGGCCAGGACGCCTGGCCAAAGCGTCCCGTCCAGATCGACGATGACGCACTTCTTGCGCTGCCGCCCGGTCGCGGCGAACAGGGCGTCGATATGGGCCTTGGCCATGACCCGTTCGCGGCCATAGAGGTCGCCGTCCAGCTCCCGGATCAGCGGCCCCGGATCGGGGAATAGGTCATGCACCGCGGCCTTCTCGGATTCCGGACGCTGCAACATCCAACCCGGCGAGCCAAAGTGTGTGAGGCCCACCTGGCCATCGTCCAGCATCCGTTCGGCGCCCGCCGCGGCGTACGCCGCCGCCACATCGACCACGTGGACGTCGGCGAACCCCTCCACCAGGTCCGCCAGCGCCACATTGGCCATGCGAAACCGGGTGCGGTGACCGTTCAGGCCTCGCTCGGCCAGCCCCATCGGCTGTACGGTCGGCTCGGGCAGGTTGTCGATCAGGATGGGGGCCGATGTCAGGGTCCGTAGCGTCTGGATCGTCTGGCGGGCCTGGCTGAGCCATGGCGTGAACGGCGGCGCCTCTTCAGCGGTGGGGCTGGGGGCGGTCAAGTCCTGGGCGATCAGATGGCGGGCGCGCAGCGCGCCAAGGATGATGGCGTTGTGGGCGTGCTCGGCGGCGAAGCGCAGATCGTCAGGGAAGGTCGCCGCGACTCGCAGGTCCACGCCGCGGCCTAAAGCTTCGCGGCGCAGGAAATCCGCCTCCATCTGGATATCGCAATCGCCGAATAAAACCACGTCCATGCGGGGCAGGGCGGTTTTGACGTCGTCGATCTTCAGGGCCTCGTGCGCGGCCCAATAGGGCTCGCCCCCCTCCCGAGCCTGGCGACGCAGGCGTTCCAGGAGGAGCGCTGGATCGCGGCCATGCACGGCGCTGAGCTCCGCCGACAGGGCCGCCATCTCTTCCTCCGGCGTGAGGACCGTGAGGATACCCCGTTCGATCAGGGGCGCGAAGGCGCCCGGGCCGAACACCTCTTCTGTGACTTCCTGGGGCTCTGCGAACAGCGAAATCATTTGGGCCAGATCGCCATCGACCGCCAGGCGCAGGTGGGTCACGGCATGGATCACGAGCATCCGGTTGTCGCCGACCGGCGCCAGATGAACGAACCGCGAAAGTCTAAGAGTCGTGGCGCGACTCATGGCTCGTCTCCTGCTCGGCCAGTGTCCTGCTCGCCGGGCAAGGCCCTGCGATATCAGAGTCGGCGCGTCTGCGCCGAGGTTCAGTGATTAGGGCCGATGAGTTCCAGGACGTGTCCGTCCGGGTCGCGCAGGAGGACCGCGCGCCCTGACGCTGACTTGATGATCCTGCGCGATACCCTCGTCGCGCCGGCCGCCATCGCGCGTTCGGCGGTTCGGTCCAAATCGTCTGTGTGCATCACAAGGCGTGTCGCGGCGATGTCGTCGATGCTCACCGGTCGGGGCGAGGCTGCGGACTTCGGCCTGCGATAATGGAGAAGCTCCAGATGCGGGCCGCTTTGCGGCGTCGTCAACGTGGCGATATCCACCACCGGATCGTCCAGCCCGTCGAGCCGCGCCTGCTCCGGCCCCTGGTTGAGCGACGGCGACCCAAGCCGCAATCCTAGTCCCTCGGTGTAGACCTTAAGGCTCGCATCCAGGTCGGCCACGGCCACAGCGGAGTGGTCGATGCCTAGCATCGGCTGATCCGCAGGCTGGTGCGGTTGATGCGCCCAATGGCTTTTGGGAGCGTGAGACAGCTCCAGGGGATGACCGTCCGGATCGCGGAACTTGTAGGCGGCGACGTCGCCGGTGCTTGGGGGCAGGCGCTGGGGGCCGTCGAGGGAAATCGGTTGTTGCTCGGACCTCGAAACCTGATCGAAAGCCTGATCCATATCGCTGACGGCGATGGCGAAATGCTGAAACCAAGGATCATTTGCGGCGCGGGGTTCGGGATAGGCGCGCCCCGGTTTGGCGAACTGGACGAGCTCCAAGCTTTGATCGCCGAGCCGTATCACCGCGACCTGGGCCCGCGCATTGTCCAGGCCCATCAGGGCGGCGAAATCCTCGCCCTCCCTTATCTCGAAGCCGACCATGCGAAAGTTTAGCGCCTCGGTGAAAAACCTTTGGGCGGCCTCCAGGTTCGAGACCGTCACACCCATGCGGTCGATCCGCGAGACGCCGGATCGGTTCCGATCATCGTCTTGAGCCAGATCGCGGTGTTCGAAGTGGGTCATAAGCCGCCTACATGCGTTGTCGCCTGGGCGGTCATCCGTCCTTCTGTAGAACCCGGAGTGCGCCCTTGAAGTTCAATTGGCCTGTCGTAGCGCTCGCGATCGGCGCCTTTGGCATCGGCACGACGGAGTTCGCGCCTATGGGTCTGCTGCCCGTGATCGCTCAGGGGCTGGACGTCTCGATCCCGGTCGCTGGCCTGCTGGTGAGCGGTTACGCCCTGGGCGTTCTCGTCGGCGCCCCGCTGTTGACGCTGCCCACCGGCAAGCTCGACCGCAAGGTGCTGCTGCTAGGCCTGATGGGCCTTTTCACGATCGGCAATGGGTTGAGCGCCATCGCGCCCAACTACCTCTTCCTCATGGTCGCCCGCATCGTGACTTCCTTTTGCCATGGCGCCTATTTTGGGGTCGGCTCGGTTGTGGCGGCCAAGCTGGTGGGGAAGGACCGCCAGGCCGGCGCAGTCGCCGCGGTCTTCAGTGGACTGACGATCGCCAATATCGGCGGCGTACCGTTTGCGGCCTGGGTGGGACACCACATCGGCTGGCGCGCCGCCTTCGCCGGCATCGCCGGTCTGGGCGTCCTGGCCGTGGCCGCCCTCGCCCTGGCCCTGCCACGGATGCCGAGCGAGGTGCATATCGATGTGAAGCGCGAGGTCGGGGTGATGGCCAGCCCGGCCGTGCTGCTGGCGCTCTTGACCACGGCGCTGGGGTCGGCCGCCATGTTCACCGTCTTCACCTATATCGCCCCGATCCTTCAGCAGGCGACCGACGCCGGCCCGACCCTGGTGACCGTCGCCCTGGTGGTCTACGGTTTAGGTCTTACGATCGGCAACGCGCTCGGCGGCAAGTTCGCCGACAAGGCGCTTAAACCCACCCTGATCGTGGTGTTGACGTCCCTGACGGGCCTTCTGCTGCTGTTCGCCTGGACCATGGCCTGGACCTGGCCGGCGATCGCGACCGTGTTCGCCTGGGGCGTCGCGACCTTCGCCCTGGTTCCCTCGCTGCAATCGCGGATCATGCGCCTGGCGCACGAGGCGCCCAACCTGGCCTCCTCTCTGAATATCGGAGCCTTCAACCTCGGCAACGCGGCCGGCGCAGCGCTCGGCGGCGGCGTCATCGCCGTCGGCCTGGCCTATCCATGGGTCTCCGTCGCCGGCGCGGCCATGGCCTTGGCGGCGCTCGTGCTGGTGGTGATCGCCCGGATGGAGCCGAGTCAGCCTAGCCGTTCCGCCAGGTGATCCGCCACGCGGAGCGCGTTGGCGATGATGGTCAGGGTCGGGTTGACCGCGCCGATCGAGGGGAAGAAGCCGGCGTCGATCACATACAGATTGTCGATCTCGTGGGCTTTGCAGTTCAGGTCGAGCACTGAGGTTGTGGAATCCGTCCCAAACCGCATCGTGCCAGCTTGGTGAGCCGTGCCGCCGATCGGGATATCCTTGCCGAGATAGAGCGAGCGTTCCAAGAGGTGCGGATGGGCGTCGATGGCGCTCAGCAGACCTTCCAGCTTATGCCGCAGATGTTTGTGCGCCCGGTCCCCTGTGGGCTGAACGTTCAGGGTTACCCGGCCATCGTTCGACAGGGTGATGCGGTTCTCCGGCAGCGGCAGGTCTTCGGTCATCACCCAGAAGTCCAGGGAATGGCGCGCCAGAGCCTCGAATGGCATTTCGGGGAACCAGGACATGAAGGCCGGCAGCGCCTCGCCGCGCACCTGCTCGCCGTGGGACTTGCCGATCATCTGGATGCAGCCGAGCGGGAACTCGGAATCGTCCGCGCCGAAGTAAAAGTCGTTCAGCGCCAGGGTCTTTTGGAACACCGTATCGTTGGGCTCCTTTGACACGGCCATGAAGGCGGAGTTGTTGTGGCGCATGTAGTTGCGGCCGACCTGGTCGGACCCGTTGGCGAGACCCCGTGGGTGCGTGTCGCAGGCCGAGCGGAACATCAGAAGCGCGGACGATAGAGCGCCGGCCGCTACGGCGACGATGTCGGCGGTGTAGACTTCCGGCGCGCCATCCCGAGTGACGTGCACGCCGGTAATCGTTCGCCCGCGTGGGTCCGTCTCCAGACGCTCGACATAGGCCCCGGTCAGAAGGGTGACATTGTCATGAGTGATGGCGGGATCGACGCAGATGATCTGGGCGTCGGCCTTGCCGTTGGTGAGGCAGGGAAAGCCGTCGAAGGCGTCGCAGCGCACGCAGGCGCTGTGGGGCAGGGGGCGTCCATCGGCCTCATCCAACAGGATGGCCAGGGGCTGCGGATAGGGGTGATGACCGATCCTTGTCAGCCCGTCGGCGAGCGCCTGGATTCGGGGCTCGTTACGCACGGGTGGGTATGGATAAGGTGAGCTGCACCAGGGCTCCGTAGGGTCGGCGCCCCGCAGGCCATGGACGTGGAACAGCTGTTCGGCGCGGCTGTAGTAGGGCTCAAACACCTCATAAGGCAGCGGCCAGGCGGGCGAGACCCCGTCCTGATGGACGAGCTGGCCGAAGTCCTCTTCCCGCAGCCGGTAGAGCGCCCCGCCGTAGACCTTGGTATTGCCGCCGACGTAGTAGTGCAGCCCGGGATGGAAGGCTTTGCCCGCGCGGTCGTACCAGGTGTCTGTCGCCTGATACTTGCCGTCGACGAACACGGCCTTGGAGTCCCAGTTGTCCCGCTCCCGCGGCAGGTAGCCGCCCCGCTCCAGGATCAGGATCTTCTTGCCCGTGGACGCCAGCTGAAGCGCCAGCGTTCCCCCGCCGGCGCCCGAGCCGACGATGATCAGGTCGTAGTGGCGCTCGCTCATCGATCCCGATCTCCGTTCGCGCGTTAGGGGTTCGCGCGTGATCGCAACGCCGAACGGTCAGGTTCGATCCGATCCTTTGTGATCGGGGGCGTTTTGGAGCTTCAAGCTATGATGTCATCGACCGGATGGATTTGGGAGGTGGCGCGCATCTGCCTGGTCGCCATGTTTCCGTTCAGCGCCATCGACAAGCTCTGGCATCGCAAGAGCGCGCTGGCTCAGACCGAAGCGGCGGGGCTCCCCGGCGGACCGGTGCTCCTGGCGGCGGCGATCGGGGTCGAGGCCATCACGCCGATCTGCATCGTGGTGGGATGGTTCGACCGGCCCGCCGCTGTTCTGCTGGCGGGGTTTTGCGTGGTCACTGCGTTCCTGTATCACCCGTTCTGGGCCTACGGCGCTTTCTTCAGCCCCCGAGACGACAGCCAGGCGCGCGATCATTTCTGGCAGTTCCTGAAAAACTTCGGCCTGGTCGGCGGCCTCTTGCTGGTGGTGTTCGCCGGCGGCTTGACCGCGCCGCTTCACATCCTGCCGCCATCGGCTTGGAGTTCGGCGAGGTGATCGGAGATCGCTTGCCCCAATCGTTGCAGTGTGTAACCGTGATCTTATGCTTTCGGCGGGTGTGCGCAGCGGTTCTTCCCTCCTTCTGGTTGGTGGGGGCTTGGCCAACGGCCTGATCGCGTTGCGACTGGCTGCGACCCGGCCGGACATTGCTGTGACGATCGTCGAGGCGGGCGAGCGTCTTGGCGGCGAACATACGTGGTCGTTCTTCGACGACGACCTTTCGCCCAGCGCCTTGGCTTGGGTCGCTTCGCTGATTGTGCATCGCTGGCCGACCTACGAGGTGCGCTTCCCGACCCATGGCCGCACGATCGCCGCCGGCTATTCCAGCCTGAACGGACATGCCCTGCACGACGCTGTCGCAGCCGCAAGGTCCGTCCAGACTCTATGCAATGCGAAGGCCCAAACTGTTGAGCCTCAGCGCGTCGTTCTGGAGGATGGCCGCACGCTGAGCGCCGATGCTGTCATCGATGGCCGTGGGCCTGGACCCTTGCCCCACCTTTGCCTTGGATTTCAAAAGTTTGTCGGCCTGGAGGTCGAGCTGGACGCGCCCCATGGTCTCAAGGGGCCGATCATCATGGACGCCACGGTGGCCCAGCAAGGCGGCTATCGCTTCATCTATGTGCTGCCGTTTGGACCCAGCCGTGTCTTGATCGAAGATACGCGCTACACCGATGGTCCCGATCTGGATGGGCAGGCCTTCATCGACGGCATCGGCCTGTATGCGGCGGCGCGAGGCTGGACCATCCGTTCGGTGCTGCGCCGCGAGGAGGGGGTTTTGCCGGTGGCGTTGGACGGCGACATCGAGGGGCACTGGGCTGACGTGCAGGTGGCGCAGTCCGGGCTGCGGGCGGCCCTGTTTCACCCCACCACAGGCTATTCCTTCCCCGACGCCGTCCGTGTCGCCGAGATCATCGCCGACCTCCCCGCCTTGACGCCGGAGTCCGTTTTGGCGGCCGTTCAGTCGGCCTCGGTCGGCCTGTGGCGCAGCCGACGGTTTTACCGACTGGTGAACCGAATGTTGTTTCGCGCCGCCAAGCCCGATCTGCGCTATAAGGTCATGCAGAGGTTTTACCGCCTGAACGCCCCCTTGATCGGCCGTTTCTACGCGGCGCGATCGACACGGGCGGATCGCGTCAGGATTTTAGTGGGCAAGCCGCCGGTGGGGTTCGGCAAGGCGATCGCCTGTATTCCAGAGACAGGAAAAGCATGAGCACCGCCGCAGTTATAGGCTCCGGATTTGGGGGGCTGGCGCTAGCCATCCGACTGCAATCGGCTGGCGTCGAGACGACGGTGTTCGAAGGCCGCGACAAGCCCGGCGGGCGGGCCTACGTCTACCAGGATGAGGGCTTCACCTTCGACGCCGGGCCCACGGTCATCACCGACCCCACGGCGCTCGAAGAGCTGTTCGCACTCTCGGGGCGCAAGCTATCGGACTATGTCGATCTGATCCCGATCAGCCCCTTCTATCGTCTGTGCTGGGAAGACGGCGACGTCTTCAACTACGTCAACGACCAGGCCGAGCTGGATCGGCAGATTTCCGCCAAATCCTTGGACGACCTGGAGGGCTATAAGCGCTTTCTGGCCTATTCGGAGGAGCTGTTGGCCGAGGGCTATGTGAAGCTCGGCGCGGCGCCGTTCTTAGACTTCGGCAGCATGGTGAAGGCGGCGCCGTCCCTGGTGCGGCTTCAGGCCTGGAAGTCGGTCCACACCAAGGTGGCGGAGTTCGTCAAGGACGAGCATTTGCGCCAGGCGTTCAGCTTCCATTCCCTACTGGTGGGCGGCAACCCGTTCGCCACCTCCTCGATCTACGCCCTGATCCATGCGCTAGAGCGGAAGTGGGGTGTGTGGTTCCCACGCGGCGGCACCGGCGCCCTGGTGCGCGGCATGGTGAAGCTGTTCGAAGATCTCGGCGGCGTGATCAAAATAGGGGCGCCCGTCGCGGCGATCGAAACGTCCGGCGCCCGGGCGACCGGGGTGCGCCTGGCGTCCGGCGACGTATTCGGCTTCGACCAGGTGGCTAGCAACGCCGACGTGGTCCACACCTACGCTAAGCTCCTCAGCAACCACCCCAGAGGTCAGGCGGAAGGCGCGCGGCTCGCCCAGCGGCGCCACTCCATGTCGCTGTTTGTGATCTATTTCGGGCTGAAGCGGCAGCATCTCGATCTGGCTCACCACATGATCCTGTTTGGGCCGCGCTATAAGGAGCTGATCGGCGAGATCTTCAAAGGCCCGGACCTGCCGGAAGACTTCTCCCTCTATCTGCATGCGCCGACCCGCACCGACCCGAGCCTCGCGCCGCAGGGGTGCGACGCCTTCTACGTCCTGGCGCCGGTGCCGCACCTGGGCTCGGCCGACCTCGACTGGAGCGTGGTCGGGCCGGCCTATCGCGACCGGATTTTCGACTATCTGGAAGCCCGCTACATACCGGGTCTGAAAGACGACCTCGTCGTCAGCCGCATCTTCACGCCGTTCGAGTTCCGCGACGAACTGAACGCCCATCATGGCTCCGCCTTCTCGCTGGAGCCGATTCTGACCCAGAGCGCGTGGTTTCGCGTGCATAACCGCGACGACGCCATTTCGAACCTCTATTTCGTCGGCGCCGGCACTCATCCGGGCGCAGGGCTTCCCGGCGTCGTGGGGTCGGCCAAGGCGACGGCCGGGCTGATGTTGGAGGACGCGCCAGCGATGACCAAGCCCGCGTTAGAAAAGGTTGTCGCTTGAGCGACCTCGTCCTGGACGCCAGCCGCATCAGCATCCGGCAAGGCTCCAAGAGCTTCGCCGCCGCCGCCCGGCTGTTCGATCCCTCGGTGCGGGAAGACGCCTACATGCTCTACGCCTGGTGTCGCCATTGCGACGATCAGATCGATGGGCAGGTGCTGGGCCACGGATCTGTAGGGCTCGATCCCCGGCTTGCCGCCATAAAGCTGGCGGAGCTGGAGGAGAAGACCCGCCGCGCCCTGTCCGGCCATAGGCTGGACGATCGCGAGGGGGAGGATCAAGCCTTCGCCGCTTTCCAGCGCGTCGCTCAGCGGCATATGATTCCCAGCCGCCAGCCGCTGGAACTGCTCGAAGGCTTCCGGATGGACGTGGAGGGCCGAACCTACGAGACGCTGGACGATGTGCTGCTGTACGCCTACCGCGTGGCTGGCGTGGTTGGGGAAATGATGGCGCGCGTAATGGGCGCCACCGAGACCGATGTCCTGCGCCGGGCGGTCGATCTGGGCCTTGCGCTGCAACTCACCAATATCGCCCGCGATGTGGTGGAGGACGCTAAAGGCGGCCGGGTCTATCTGCCGTCGGAATGGCTTGGTCCTCTGGCCGGCGCCCCGGCTAAAGTGGCCGATCCGGCGAACCGCCAGGCTGTGTTCGAAGCGACCGCCCGGCTCATCGCCGCGGCTGAGCCCTATTATCAGTCTGCCCGATGGGGCCTGCCCGCGCTCGGGTTTCGCTCGGCTTGGGCGGTGGCGGCGGCGGCCGGAGTCTATCGTCAGATCGGGCGTCGGGTTCTCAAGGTTGGCTCTGCGGGGTTGGAGCGGCGGGCGACCACCACGCGCGTGGACAAGGTTGCGAAGATGCTGACGGGCGGGGTTATCGCCGCACGCGCCGTCACCGTCGATCGCTGGCGCGACACGCCCGCCCGACCGCCCCTATGGGCCGTCCGATAGCAACGTCTTAAGGACGATAAATAGCGCAGAGCTTGTTGCCGTCTGGATCGCGCACATAGCTCAAGTGTAGAGGTCCCATGTTGCTCTTGCGCAGTCCCGGAGCCTCCTCAATCGAGACGCCTCCATGGGCGACCGCGACGTCATGAAATTCCAGCACTTGCTCAGGGGACTCGCATTTGAACCCAATGGTGCCGCCGTTGCCGACGGTCGCCGCCTCGCCGTTGATGGGCTCGCTGATGGAGAAGGTGTGGCCGCCATGCATGTAGAAGAGGCGGGTATGGCCGCTCGCCGCTACGTTGCGAATCGGCTCGCCAGCCCCAAGGACCCCGAGCACCGCATCGTAAAAGCGCTTCGAACGCTCAATATCGTTCGAGCCGACCATCACATGATTTAACATGCCGTCTCCTTGCATTAGGTTGTCCACGCGATGGCCGGAACCAAGAGGCTTGGCGACGCGCTCGCGGGCGGTGAACTCCTAGCTCAGACAGCTGAAGCCTTCCAGCTGCGTTAGGCTCGACCGACCGCTCAATCGAGCGCTCCCGCTCGGCTCTGGCGGCCCCAGGTCTGGCGCCCGGTCAGGAAGATGAGCCATCCCCACATCGCCGCCGTATGCCGCAGAAGCTGAAACGTGAAGGGCTCTGCGATGGCGGCGGCCAGCGCGAGGCCCGGCGAGACGCGGACGCCCGGCCCTATCCAACGCCTGTAGAGCAGGACCGACCAGAGATGGAAGGCGAGGTCGAGGGCGATCTTGGCCCCGATCACCCAGGAAATGGCCAGCACCGTCCCAAGCCGTCCCGTGACCAGATAGCCGATGAGCAAGACGAATGCGGTCAGACCATAGATCGGCTGGACCGTATCGGCCGCCTTGACCGGCAGGTGGAACAGGCCAAGCTCTCCATAGCGGCGGTTTCCAACCATATCGCGATACCAGAACTGGGTCTGTAAAAAGCCCCCG
>Ga0116230_10002405_pt1 | contig 18014 bp, 16 predicted proteins | sample S1TSphfallax_3_FD_88678 | JGI IMG/M metagenome (GOLD analysis project Ga0116230, IMG submission 88678) | Host-associated microbial communities from peat moss isolated from Minnesota, USA - S1T2_Fd - Sphagnum fallax MG | ecosystem: Host-associated > Plants > Peat moss > Unclassified | place...
CCGCAGCCGCAGCCGCAGCCGCAGCCGCAGCCGCGGATCCTGGACCCGACAGCGCCCCCACGAGAGCCGCCACACACAGTCCCATTGCTGAAACACCAGTCGTTGACTCTTTCATCCCCTTTTCCCCCGCTTGATTGTTTTAGGAAACGACTCGAAACCTCAAGGATCAAATGAATTCGCGGCTCCCGCACGCACCGGCGCACCGGCGCGGCGGCCGACGCCGGCGCGGCGGCACAACGGCAGCAACTCCGCCACTCCCGGCAGCGAGATATGCGGCCGTCGTGCCACCGGCAGATGGGCGAAAGAATCCGCGTCGCCCAGACCCGTGTCGACCGCAATCGCGAGTGCCCGCCCGCGATGCGCCATCGGCACCTCGAGCAACGGATCGTCACCGACGACGGCAAGATTCGCGGCTTTCACGCCGATTCGCCGCGCCGCGCAGCGCAGGGCATGGAGCGACGGCTTGCCGATGACGTGAATACGCGCATCGGTCATGTCTCGAATCATTGCCGCGATCGCCCGAGAGGTCGCCAGCGCCTTGCCGTCGGCGGTCGCGAAGAAGCGGGTCTGGGACGCGCTGTAGACGCGTGCGCCATTCCACACCGCGTGGCATGCGGCCTCGAGTGCATCCATCGTGAATTCACGATACCAGCCGATGAGCACGGCATCGGCGTGGGGTTTGCCGGCGGGAGCCAGTACCTCGATGCCCGCGGCGCGCAGCGGCCCGGTCAATCCCTCACCACCGAGCACGAGCACCCGTCGAAACCCTAGACGGCTGAAGAGGTCCACGGCACTGCTCGCCGGGGTCAATAGGCCGGCGTCGCCCAACCGGAATCCGACCTCCGCAAGACTTGCCGCGTAGGCGGCGGGCGGCCGCGCCGTGCCGTTGGTGAAGACGACGAACGGCACACTGCGCTGCTCGAGCCAGTCCGTGATCTCGATGGCCCCCGCCAGCGGCGCCAATCCATGGTTGCGCGGATCACCCAGCACCAGGGTCCCGTCCATGTCGAAGACGAAGCCCTGCACGGCGGACAATCGCTCGAGCGCTGCCTCCTCCGTGAGCCCGGCACGAGCCACGCTAATCATGAACGACATCGTAAGCGGCTTCCCGTCGCCGCAGGCGGAGTCGAAATCCGGGCTTGTCGACCGCCAGATCGGCCACCGGCGGACGTGCCGCGAGTTCCCGCAGCAATTTCAAGATCGGCCTTGCCGAGGGATTGTAGTGCCGTTGCGCCGGACCCGCTGCCAGCATCGCATCGACCTGTTGCGACGGCATGGTCGCGCGCAACAGGAACTCCTCATCGCTGATGCCCGCTGCAAATCGCCGCCGCAAATCGCGCAAGTCCGGCGGCGCAGCCTCCCGTTCGATCTCGCGGGCGCGTGTCTGAGACATCAACCGATCGAGAACATTGGGGTCGAGCGGCAGTGTCGGGCGGCCGAATTTTCCGAGCGCATAGCGGATGACCTGATCCGGCACGTTGGCGTAACGCTCGCCGCCGATCAGATTGAACAGCGCCTGCGAGCACACCATCTGCGGAAACGGTGTCACCATGATCGGATAGCCCAATTCGGCGCGCACCCGGATCACCTCCTGTATGAGATCGGCGAAGCGATGTTCGAGACCCAGTTCTGCCAGCTGCCGCCGCGTGGTGCTCAACATGCCGCCGGCGAGTTGGTGCCGCAGATACGCGGCATCGTAGTCCTGCACCCGGCCGGCCGGAAGATTCTCCGCCCCGCTCAAGCGCAGGAAATATCCGGCGGCCAACTTGAGCAACCGCTCGTCGATGTCGGCGGCGTGACCCATCTCGCGAAGATTGGCGAGCACGCGCTCAGCGTCCGGCAGGGAGCTGCCGTTGGCGAGCGGCCCGAGCGCCACCTGGAGTGCCTGGATGCCAAGATCCGCCGCCACCATGTAGGTACGTGATGACAGCCCGATGGTGCAGTGAGAATGCAGTTCGAGCGGCATGTCGCCGATGCGGGCGCGCAGCGTCGGGATGAGCGATCGCACGCGCTGCTCGGTCAGCAGTCCGGACGGATCCTTGATGTACAGGCGATCGACATGCGGCGACTGCGCCAGCTTGCCCGCGAGTACCGCGTAGAAGGAGTCGTCATGCGCATCGCTCACCGTGTAGGTCAGTGCGACGACGATTTCCTCGGCGCCGGCCTTGTGGATCATCGCCGCCGACTCGAGCAACGCGGCGGCGTCGTTCATCGGATCCATGACGGCAAAACGCCGGATGCCGTTTGCCACCAGGCGTTCGTAGGCCAATTGCATGAAGTCCGGCTGCGCCATCTCCCAGGAAATGAAACGCAGGCCGGTGCCGATGAACTGCAGCGGCGTGTTCGGCATGGCGGCACTCATCAGCCGGATCCGCTCCCAGGGGTTCTCGCGGTGAATGCGCACCGCAATGCCGATGTGGGTGCTCGATGTGTAATCGAGCGCACGGAAGCCTATCCGATCGAGGATGGGTGCGATCGTGAGCGACTGCGCCGTATCGAGGGCGACCGCGCCCCACAGCGATTGATTGCCGTCGCGAATCGACACGTCGATCAGTTCGATGCGGCTCATTGCGGCATTCCACGGGCGGGCGCCGGCACGTCCACGGGCAGCGCTGCACCCAGAAATCGCTCGAGAAATCCGGTATCCACGCCGCCGTCGGCGAACTCCCGGTCTCGAACGATCGCGCGATGAAGTTCCAAGGTGCTGGGGACACCCCGAAGCGTGGAGGCGGCGAGCGCTGCCGCGAGCCGCCGGAGCACTGCCGGTCGATCGGGACCATGGACGATGATCTTCGCCATCAGCGAGTCGTAGAATGGCGGAATGTCGACGCCGGATTCAACATGCGTGTCGACGCGGATGCCGGGACCAACGGCAAAGCGTGCGACATCGACGCGACCCGGACCCGGCCGGAAGTCGTTGCGCCAGTCCTCGGCATTGATCCGGCACTCGATCGCATGGCCTTCGCAGAGCACCTCGTCCTGCGTCATACGCAGCGCGCGACCCTCGGCCACCGCAATCTGCTCCTCGACCAGATCGAGTCCGCAGACCGCCTCGGTCACGGGATGTTCGACCTGGATGCGTGCATTCATCTCGAGGAAATAGAAGCAATCCCTTTCGCCGTCGAGCAGCATCTCCACCGTCCCGAGACCGCGGTAGGCCAGATGCGAGGCAAATGCCACAGCGGCGGATTCCATTGCCTCGCGCATCGGTCCGGGCAGCCGCGGCGCGGGCGCTTCCTCCAGCAGTTTTTGATAGCGCCGCTGAATCGAACAGTCGCGCGTGCCCAGATGAATCACCCGCTCACCGTCGCCAAGCACTTGCACCTCGATGTGGCGCCCGGCTCCGACGTACCGCTCGAGGTAGACGCGCGCGTCGCCGAACGCCGCCTGGGCTTCGGCCATCGAACGATCGACCGCGGAGTCGAGTCCGGCCGGAGCGTCGACGCGCTGCATGCCGCGTCCACCGCCCCCGGCGACCGCCTTGATGAGAATCGGATAGCCGATCGAGGATGCGAGTGCGCGGGCTTCCTCGCGGCTGGCCGCTGCCCCGCCGGGCACCAGCGGGAGACCCGCCTCGGCGGCATGCCGTCGGGCGCGGAGCTTGTCACCCACCGCCTCGAGCTGGCCGCTGGTGGGTCCGATGAATACGATTCCGTCCGCCTCGCAGGCGCGGGCCAGGGACGCATTCTCAGACAAAAAACCATATCCCGGATGGATCGCAGTGGCGCGGACCGCGAGCGCCGCGCCAACCACCGCGGCCACGTTCAAATAACTGGCCTGGGAAGGTGCCGGACCGATATGAACGATTTGATCGGCGCACCGCGCCGCCACCGAGTCGCGATCCGCCGTCGACACCGCAAGGATGGTCTCGATACCGAGCCGCTTGCAGGTGCGCATCACACGTAGCGCGATCTCGCCGCGATTGGCGATGAGGATGCGGCGAAGGATCATGCGGCGTCCGGCTCGATGAACATCAAAACCGCGTGCTGTGGAACAAGTTCTCCGTCGTTCTGCGATATCGCGGCAACACGACCGTGACTGCCGGCGTACACGGAATTCATCAACTTCATGGTCTCGACGATCGCGACCACCGTGTCGGGTGTCACGTGTGCACCCACCTCGATGAACGCCGGTGCGCCGGGCTTGGGCGAGCGGTAGAAGGTGCCGGGCAGCGGCGTGGTGACGGCCAGCCAGCCATCGGCGCGAGGGTGCGGCGAGGCGGCGACGGCATCGACCGCGGACGTCCGGAGCAGGCTCGACGTGTCCATCTCCCGGGCGCTGCCGAGCGTCCGCGTTTCACGCGTCCAGGCGCCGCCCTCACGCCGCAAGGTCAATCGAAAACGATCGGTCTCGACCTCGAGTTCGTCGAACGTGGAGGCATCCAGCAACTGGAGGATGGCACGCACGTCCTCGTCGTACAGCTCCACTAGACGCTCACCGATCGTGCACGGCCGTGCTCGAGAACCTGCCTGATGATGGCATCGGCGAATGGTTCATCGTTGATGTGACAATCGAATTCCATCATGGACACGCCCGGCGGAATGACGCTCTTGAGGTGCGCGGCAAACACGGGCGGCAGCGACGGATCGTGCAGGTATCCCTGCGGACTGTCGTGAGCGGAAAAGCCGCGGAGCGGGACGAAAAAACTGACCGGGCCGCGGGCGTCGGCGCTGATTCGCGCCATGTGCTCCGCCAGCGCCTTGAGTTCAGCGGCCTCGGCGCGCACCGCCGTGAGCGCGGCGTTGTGCATGTGATAGCGTTTGCCCGGAAATTGCGCCCTGGCCTGTTCGATGGGACCCGCGACCATGAAATCGGCGTTGCCCGGCGCGAAAATCGTCGGCACCCCCTTCCGCAGGCCGGCCTGCGCCCGCTCCGGCCCCGCGCTGCACAATCCGCCCTGCAGAAAGTCGTTGATCTCCACCAGCGACAGATCGACCACCGCCGCCACGTCGCGCTCGCGCACGATGTCATCGAGCGTCCTGCCGCCGGTGCCGAGCGTATGAAACACCATCACCTCATACCCCTTGGCGGTCAATGCCTCGCGCACACGCACGGTGCACTTGTCGATGGTGCTCAAGGTGGAGATCATGACCAGCGGCAGGTCTTCCCCGGCATGCGGTGCGTAGTTCCGCGCCATCGCGGCCAACGCAACGGCACCGTTGCGATACACGTCCCGGGAAATCGTATTGAGGCCCGCGATGTCGCATACGGAGTTGAGCATGAGGATATCGCGGTTGCCGACGAAGGGTTGCGTGAAGCCGGATGCCATCGTGGAGATCATCAGCTTCGGCAAACCGTACGGCAGCGCACGCATGACCGCGGTTGCCAGCGTGGTGCCCATGGAGCCGCCGAGCCCGATGACGCCGGCGATTGCACCACGGGCGTGCAGTTCGAGGGCGAGCGCGAGCGCACCCTGTGTCATGACTGCCTGGCACTTGCCCTCATGCTTGAGTGCGCGCATGTCTTCCAACGTCGAGCCGGCGGCCCGGACCACCGCCTCGGGCCCGATTTCCGCACCATCCACGGTTCTGCGGATGCTGGCATCGAGATGCACGACGCCGACGCCGTGTGATTCAAGGGTCTTGCGCACGAAAGCAGCCTCGACCGCCTTGGTATCGAGCGTGACGATCATCAACACCTGGGGTTTAGCGTTCATGTGAGATCCTTGCCGATGGAAGGGAATAGTCACGTTGGGTCCGGGCGTAATCCACGAAGTGTTGCAGCGAGTCTGGATTCGCCATCACGTCGCGGTGGGCCGCCTGAGCCGCGGGCACCCCCATCAGGATCCTGCGCACCGGCACCTCCATTTTCTTGCCCGTGCGGGTCATCGGGATGTCCGGCACCGCGATGATCCGGTCTGGAACGTGACGGGGAGTGTACTCGCGACGCAGGCACTCGGCGATCCGCCGCGCGAGAACCTCGTCGAGCTCGACGCCATCTTCGAGCTTGACGAACAACGGCATGAAGAACTTACCGCCGGGCAGATCGAGGTTCACGATCAGCGCATCGGCGATGGCATCGATCGCCTCGAGGGCACGATAAATCTCGGCGGTGCCGATCCGCACACCGTACCGGTTCAACGTCGCATCCGAGCGCCCAAGCACGAAGCAACCGCCCCGCGCATTGATGCGAAAAAAATCGCCGTGGCGCCAGATGCCGGGAAACATGCTGAAGTACGATTCGCGGTAGCGCCGGTCGCCCGGATCGTTCCAGAAGTAGAGCGGCATGGAGGGCATCGGCTCGGTGATGACGAGTTCGCCCACCTCGTCGACCACGCTGTCACCGCCCTCGTTGAAGGCCCGCACGGCGACGCCGAGCGAGGGTGCCTGGATTTCGCCGGCATAGACGGGCAGCGTCGCAACGCCACCCACGAATCCCGTACAGCAGTCGGTGCCGCCGCTGCCGGTCGCAACCCACAGGTCGCCCTTCACGTTCTGGTAGAACCAGGCCGTATGCGCGGCAGTGACCGGCGACCCCGCCGGCATGATGGTGCGAAGCCGCGACAGGTCATATCTTTCGCCCGGCACGATCCCGGCATCGCGGAGCAGGTCGACGTAGCTGGGACTCGCACCAAACAGCGTGGTCTCGCTGGCCTCGACCCATTTCCATAGCACGTCCAACTGCGGATACGCCGGATGCCCGTCATAAAGCACGGGGCAGGCCTTGCAGAGCAGTGCGCTGGCGAGGAAATTCCACATCATCCAGCCGGTGGTGGTGTAAAAGAAGACCCGCTCACCGGGATGAACATCCATCTGCAGATGCAAGAGCTTGAGCATTTCGAGCAGAATGCCTCCATGCCCGTGAACGATGGGCTTGGGCAGCCCCGTCGTGCCCGACGAGAACAGGATCCATAGCGGGTGGTCGAAGGGAACCTGTTCGCACTGGAAGTCCCGGGTGGCGGCAATATTCTCGGCGACCATGGAGTGCCAGGAGCGCATGCGTGGATCGGGAGCCTCGGCCGCCGGCTGCGCCGGCCCGGTGCCCGGCACATGCACGATGAGTGCGAGACCGCTCAAACCTTCGATTATCTGCCTCACTTCGGCGCGCCGGTCGAAATCTTTGCCGCCGTAGCGATAGCCGTCGACGTACAGAAAGACCTTCGGCTCCAATTGCGTGACGCGATCCAGAACGCCCCGCGCACCGAATTCCGGGGCGCAGCTCACCCACACGGCACCGATGGCGGTGGTCGCCAGCATGGCAATCACCGCCTCCGGAATATTCGGCAGATACGCCAGCACCCGATCGCCGGGCCGCACGCCGCCTGCGCGGAGCTGCACGGCGAGGCTGCGCACCAGGGCGCTGAGCTCAGCCCAGGACAGCGATTGCAGCCCATGGGTCTCGTTCACGTACAGGAGCGCGGGGCCTTCCAAGTCCTCATTACGCAATACATGAGCCGCGTAATTGAGCCGTGAACCGGGAAACCAGTTCGCGCCGGGCATGCGGCGGCTGTCGAGCACGGTTCGAGGCTGCGCCGACGCAGCCACGCCGAAGTAATCCCAAAGCGACTGCCAGAACGACTCGATGTCGCCGACAGACCACTGCCAAAGGGCCATGTAATCGGCAAACTCGAGCTGATGGCGATCTTTGAGCCAATGCTGATAGGCGGCGAGGTTGCTGCCGGCCCGACGTGCCGCATCGGGACTCCACAGGAGATCGCCGTCCCGCAAAGCCATGTGCTCAGCCCGATTCGCCATGAACGATTCGCTCCCCCTGATCCTGCCGTCGCTGCCGTCTTGTCAAGGCGCTGCTGTTGCGGCACCTGCGCGTCAGTCGCGATCGGAGCCCATCTTCGGCTCCCTCACGATGCCGATCATCCGGCAAAACAAATGACGAAGGAATTGCTTCCTGCGAAGTTTTCACTGGGTGAAAACTTAAGCGCCGGTTATGCTCACGGCGCGGGAAGGATCGCCGGGGACTGGCAATGCGCCGATACAAGGTCAAGACCATCCATTCATTGTCGCGTGGACTCGACGTGCTGCGCGCGCTGCAGGCAATGCGCGCCGGCAGCCTGCATGAACTGCATTGCACAACCGGCATTCCCAAAAGCACCCTGACGCGAATCTTGCTGACCTTGCACAGCCATGGAATGGTGTGGCAACGCATGGTCGACGGCGCGTACCTGCCGAGCCACTCACTGCAGCAGCGCGCACTCCTCGATGACGCCGATTGGCTGGTCGAGATCGCGTCGCCGGTGCTGGAGGACCTTTGTCGGAGGGTAAGCTGGCCCTCCGTGCTGACGATACCGCGCATGGATCACGTCGAGGTCATCGAAACCAACCAGCCGAAAGCCTATTTCGACGATATCCCCTTGGGCCCCATCGGCTTTCGGGCCAACATGCTCCGTTCCGCGTCCGGCAGAGCGTACCTGGCATTCTGTCCCGATCGTGAGTACGAAACTGTCGTCAACCGGTTGCGCTTGCGCAACCAACCCGGTGATGAGTTCGCCCACGACGCAGTCTGGATGCGCCGCATGATCGAAACGACACGGCAACGCGGCTACAGCGCGCGCGATCCGAATTTTGGCGGACATTTCTCGAAAGGCAGGCGGGAAGCCGATGACGGCCGCAATTCTATCGCCATGCCGATCCTCGTCAACGGACATGTTCTCGGGTGTATCAATCTGACCTGGAAGACAAGGACGATGACCTTGAGCGAAGCCGTCAAACGCCATCTCGGCGCCCTGAGCGACGCTGTTCAGGCAGTGCAAGTCCGCGCCGCGCAGGCCGGCGTCGGCGCGACGCCGAAGCGCCCGGCGAGGCGCACCTAGAGCATTCGCGGCGCAGTATCGCGACCTCAGCGAATCAGCTGCTCGATGGCATCCTCAAATTCCGGGGAATCGGGCGGCGTCGAACTGTCGAAATAATGCATCACAATGCCATCGCCGCTGACGAGGTACTTGTTGAAGTTCCAAGTCGGTGCGCGGCTCTGTCGAGCCAATTCCTTGAAAACCGGATTGGCTGAATCGCCTGTCACGGCGAGCGGCGCCAGCATGGTGAAGGTCACACCATAATTCACGTAGCAAACCTGAGCAGTCTCGGCTTGGGTCTGCGCTTCCTGGTTGAAATCGTCGGAGGGGAACCCGATCACCACGAGGCCGCGCTCCCCATACTTCTTGTAGACCGCTTCCAGTCCCCGGAACTGCGGCGTGTAGCCGCAGTGACTCGCCGTATTCACCAGCAGCAGCGGCTTGCCAGCGTACGCCTTGCAAATGTTGATCTTTTCGCTCGAGTGAAGCTTCGTGAAATCGTGGTTCAAGAAAGCCGGACAGTCGGCTGCCCGGGTGCCCGTGGAGGGCAGAGAGAGCATGCCGATCACGGCGATCGCGAGTTGCGGATATGACAGACGGGGTCGGCGCCACGTGCGGCGCACCCAGAGGAACATCCGATAACCAAGCTCCGCCAGCGCGCCGAACGGCGGCACGGCCAGCAGCCGACCCAACCAGCGCAGGCCGGGCATGCTGCGCCACATGGCGGCAAAGGCGGCTGCTCCACTCAAGAGCGTCCCATCGGCTAGCCTGACATGCAGCCGCGCCAGGGCGGCGTCGCGCGACAGTCCCGCCCCCAAAGACTCGCCCGACCGGTGGACGTCGATCCATTCGAAAGCGTCGGTCCCAGGCCGCGCGCGATAAAACGCAATCTCACGCGAACATACCGGGCAGCCCCCGTCATAAAAGACCTGTATCCGTCTCGTCATAGTGCCTGATTCGGCAGACGGAACGCTGCGGATTCGGCCAGCGAGCAAAAAAAATCTCGCCGTCGATCGAATTACGCCACCAGCTTCTTGAACGTCTCGACCACGGCGGCTCCCTTGAAGGGCTTGACGATCCAGCCCTTGACGCCGGCCGCCTTGCCGCGTTCCTTCATCGAGGGGCTGTTCTCGGTGGTCAGCATGATGAGGTTGACGGCGGTGTTTCGCAGTTCGCTGCGGATCTTTTCGACCATCGTGAGGCCGTCCATGTTCGGCATATTGACGTCGGCTAACACCAGCCGGATGCCAGGATCTCCTTTCAGCTTCGCAAGACCGTCCTTGCCGTCGACCGCGGTGATGACGTCGAGCCCGCTACTCTTGAGGAACGTCGAGACCTCGTCTCTTACCGTGCTCGAATCATCAACGATGAGTATCTTAGCCATGCGGACTCTCCCGTGCTCACTTAAGTTAAAACAAATCCAATTCGCCCGAATCGATCAGCGTGTCGACATCCTGCGAGATTTCGGAAAACATTTCTGGTGACCAGTTCAAATTGAAGATGAAACGCTGTGTATGTTGAGCACCGGAGTAGAGTGCTCCGCCGAGATCGACATTCGTGCGCGACACCGCGCCGAGAGAGTCCTTGTGCACCTTGAGCCCGACGAGGTTATGAGCGTCACAGAACGCTTTGATCTCGTCGGTGGGTCCGGTCCCCGTTTCCAGAATCAGCACTTTGCTGACCGGCGTATCCTCCCGTGATGTTTCGGCGTGCATGCGGGTCCCTTGCTCCTTACTCTTAGAACAATTCCAAGGCGCCGGTTTCGGTGGCGGGTTCGGCCTCGACAGATGATGCACTGGTGTCGAATTCGAACGCTCGGTTGGCGCACAGACACAGAGTTACCGCGAGGTTGAAGTCGTCGTTGATGCGGATGCCAAACCACGCGCGTGATTGCGGTTGCAGGGCATCGAGGTGTTCCGCGCAGCGGCTGTTGAGTCGGTATGGGGCCGACATGCCGAGGTGCGTAACGTGGCTCGAAAGGCTGCGGTTGAGAACACCGCAACAGAGGTTGGCGGTCTCCGCGAAATTCTCGATGACGTGTTGAAAACCGGCCGCCGACGCGGCCGAGGACGCAGATCCGTAATAAGCGCGCAGCGCAGGCGAATCCGGAAGGTTCCACAGGGTCAACAACCGAAACTCGAACGAGGAGATCGTGATCACGAGAAGAGCGTTGCCGATGGCCGACTTCTTGACTGCGGCATGCTCGCCGGCCGGCTTCGACTGTATGGCGATTTCATGCGCAGTGTCGCGAACCAGCGTAGTTTTCGCGGCATTGACGAACAGCGATTCGATACGACTCTGAGTTTGAGGAGCGATCATTGGGCGATCGTCTCCTCGAACGCCGCCCGGATCGATCTGACCATCGATTCCACGCCGCTGATCGCGGCCAACATCAGTTTACCGCCGGCCTGAATGTCCTGGAAGGTCGCGGTGGTGGTCAAGTCGTTTCGGTTGATGTCTTTAGACAGATCCACGGACAGCGTACGTGCCTGATTGGCGAGACTGCGGACTTCGGCCGCGACGACGACGAATCCCTGGGCGGCCTCACCGGCGCGCGCTGCTTCGATCGCCGCATTCAGCGACAACATGATGAGCTGCCGCGCAATGGTGTCTAAGGATTCGCTTTTGGTCTGCATGTCACGGCTGTAAGACATCAGCAAATTCATGTCTTGGTGCCACCGTTCGAAGGCAACGGCTACATTCTTGAGAGACTCCATTTCCTCGACGAGTTTGACCACCCTCTGCTCGAGTTGCGCGAGACTGGGCTGATCCGCGGGTGGCTCAAACGGCATGGCAGTATGTCGGAATGGTGATGACGAAACTGAAAGGAGCGAAATCGAATGGCGTGCCCGGCGGTTGCGCAGAATTGAGTTCAATGCGAATGTCGGCACCCTCTTTGGCCAGGAAGTTGCGTACGGCATCCATCCCCACGCCCCGGCCTGAGATGTCGGTCACCTCTTCGGCGGTTGAAAGTCCTGCACGGAAGATGAGTTCCGCCACTGCTTCGGCGGACGGTTGCGTACCTGCCGGGAAGATGCCCGCCGCGACGCCCTTCTCAAGGAGTCGGTGCAGCGCCAAGCCCCGGCCGTCATCGCCAATTCGCAACCGCATTCCCGCCTCGCAGGGCTCGCACGTGAAGCGCAGAGTACCGGCAGGCGATTTTCCGGCGGCCGTGCGTTCGCTCGCGGATTCGATGCCATGGTCCATGGAGTTGCGCATAATGTGCACCAAGCTGGCCTTCAGCGCCTCGCCGAAGCGCGGCGTCAGACGCACCTCCGTGCCGCCACACTCGACCCGCGGTTCGGGCTTGCCGATGTCCCGCGCGAGCGCAGGCAACGCGTCCGCGACAGCTGACACGAGACGCGACAGAGGAACCATTCCCAGGCGCCGGATCGACTCCTTGAGTTTTGCCGTGGAAGGATCCGCGGCACTGGCCGGCAACGCGTCAGCCAGCGCCTGGACCGCAGTCAAATCCTCGTGACTGACGAAGGTGCCGCGTGCATTGACGAGTTCGGCCGCTCGCCCCTTGCGGCCGAGCTTGTTGTCGTTGACGTCGACGTAACGGTTGATCGCCGCCGCCACCTCATCGAGATCTCGCATCAATGCATCGGGTTGCCAGGCGGCGGTGGGGTCCTTGCGCAGGCGGTCGTAGGTCTGTTCGGCGACGTGCGCCGCATCCGTGATGTGGCTGAAATTGTAGGTACGGGCGTTGCCCTTGATGGTGTGCATGTTGCGGAACAACGAGGCGATGGTCTCCGAGTCGTGGCCAGCGGCTGCGGTGACGAGGTCGCGGCACTCGCTGAGCAGGCGCTGTGAGGTGCCAACGAATTCGTTGAACTTGTCGGCCGCCACCCGGATGATTTTCGCGATGACGTCCATCTCGTCTTTCTGCTTCGCCGACTGCATCTCGAGTTCGCGCAGATGCGTGACGTCCTGCGTGATAAGCAACATCTTGTCGACTTGTCCGTTGTCGTCGAGGATTGGGCTCCAGTCGAGCTGCAGCAGCTTCTTGTCGCCCGCGGCGCCTTCAATCGCCATTTCCCCCACGAGAAGGTGTCCGTTGAATTCGTACATCATCGAGTCCTCGCCCAGGGTCGCACTCAATGCGACGGCCACTTGATCCTTGACGTCCACCCCCAGGTTGGACTTGGAGAACATTGCATCCATGAGGTCCATTCCGGCGAAGTCGTCACGCTCGAAAATCTTGCGCAGATAAGCGGAGTATTCTGGATGTATCCGATTTCCGGTGACGATGGTGGCGACGCCCAGCTTCATGTTTTGCAGCATCGCACTGATGTCGGCGTTCTTGCGACTGAGCTCGGCGGTGCGGTTCGCAACGCGCAACTCCAAGGTTGCGTTTTGCTCGGCGATCACGGACATCATGCGCATATTGTTGCGGATGAAGTAGACGAGCACGCCCATGAAGCAGATGTTCATCGCGCCGATGGTGAGACCGAGTATGCTCGCTGCCTTGGCATCGTGCTGCGATTCGCTCAACGTATCGGTGAAGTTGGTGTAACTCGAATCGCGGAACGTTTTGAGATCGCTCTTGAGCTTTGCGAGCGCCTTGTTCATCGCCGCGGTCATCGGCTTCTTGTCCTCATCGGTATGATCTATGAACGCCCGGGTCGCCTTTTCAGCCAAGGCTCGATAGTTGGCAAGGCCCGACCGCAGCGACGCCACCTCGACCGCCCGCGCCGGATACAGCCTCGCGATTTCGGCGAAGTCCGCATCGGCGAGCGAATCGATTTCCTGAGCCTTGTCGAGGAGGTCGCTGTCGCCTAGTTCGACGGCCTGGAGGTATTGATCCTCCATCTTGTCGATCCGAATCAAGTTGGCATCCGCCCGCTGTAGCACCGGGAAATACAGATCGCGGATCGCAGTGAGCCGCTCCCGACTCTGCGCGGCATGGTGTATGCTGTAGGCGGTGAAGGCCATGAAGATGGCGATCGCAATGCCGACCATCAGAAATATCTTGCGCATCGGATGAGCCGATGCAGGGCCCACGGCCGAGGTCGCGGCGTAGCCTGACTTGACGTCGCCCATTAGGTTCGAGCGACCGGCCTCGAGGCCCGTATCGGAAATCATCATCGCTGCACCTGCCTATCGTACTCTCGCCTGCCTTGACCCTGGGGCGATGAACTTAGGTCAGACCGTCGATTCATCGCCCCATCCACTTCTGCTTGATCAGAAGCTCAATCGAGTTCGAGTACGACTTTTACCGTACCGTCGACATCAGCCTTGGCGATGTAGCCGATCGCTTTAGGATCCGACGCGACCGCCTTCTTGACTGCGGCGTCATCGGCAACCGATCTCGGTGGCGTGCCCTCGCTCGTAAAGGCGAGTCGAGACCAAACGGCCTTGATCTGGTTAAGATCTCGGCCGGTGGCTTTCTTGTAGAAAGCTTCACGCAGCGGTGAGGCTTCCGGCAGGTCGATTGGCTTTAGGTCTTTGCTCCGACCGACGTACACCTTCGACACGTCCTCTTTGGACAACGGCGAGGCACCCGGGGCCATGACGACGACGATGTCGCCGGCTGCGGCGAGTGAAGAAAGGAGTAATCCGGAAATTCCGAGCCAAGCGAGAGCGTAAGCGGGTTTCTTGCGGGTCTGGTTCATGTTCATGACAGCCTCAGAATACGAAGTCGGCGCCGAAGCCGAAGACGTTGATGCGCTGATTCGAATCTGGATTTGCTGTCACCCAGTAAGCGGGATTCGCCGCGATCGGCCGTGATGCCTCGGCCTTCAGTGCGATGTTGCGAACAATGTCGTAACGCAAGGCGACCGACCAGGTGCCGTAATAGCCGTCTGCGTTCGCCAGCGGATTGTTTTCCTTGAGTCCCCCATAAATCACCATGGGTGTGAGCTTGCCGAAACGCCATCCCCCGGCCATATACCACTGGGTGCTGGCGAACAACGGCTTGTTGGCGACCGGGACATCGTTCTCGGTCCGCTTGCTCCATTCGCTGATGAAGATCGCGGTGCCGTTGTCGTACTGGGTGCCGAACGACAGATATTTGTCTTTAAGGATGTAGTTGACGATGAATTCCGGTGCGAGCGGCACCTCGAATGGACTCGCGCCTTTGGTGAGAGCCGCCCGTACCAACAGATCGTTCCATTGCACGGACAGCGAACTGCTGGACACGTTCTTGGCTTTGGCATCGGTCAGTCCGGTGGGTAGCTCCAGTTCGGCATCGGAAGTGCCATACGCGCCCTTGAAACCGATATCGAAGGGGCCTAACTCAAATTGCCATTTGGCCTGTGCGCCGTCGATGTATTGAAACGGTTCGGATGAGTAGACTTCATTCGGCGCATGAAACCAGGTGGCGGCGTAGCCCACGTTGCGCGAGTCGGAAAGCAAGAAAGTGGCCAGCGCCATCCGGCCCACACGCAAGTCCACCGCCGAGATCGGCGAGTACTGGACGAACAGCCATTCCGTCCCCGGATCGAAGGTCGAATCACCGCGTTCGCGAACGACTTCTTGCGCGGTTATCGACCAGTGCGAGTCGAACGACACCTTCGCCTGCACGCCGATCCGCGAGTCGAGACTGGTGTCAAAGTCGTTGCCGGCACCCACGAACTCGGTCGTGTCGTGAACATAGTGATAGGCGCCATTGCTGGTAAATGAGCCACCGGCGGTACCGTAACCGCTGATAGTCGTGGTAACGTCGTCAGCTGCGGCAACATCCACGAACACCAGCGTCAAGCCGAGAGCGGCCATCGATCGCTTGAAGTGCCGTGAAACGTGGGGTCCTCGTCGCCGATAATGCATGGTGAATCCTCTTCCTAGCTGGTACCTGCTTCGTATCGGCGTAGAGGTACTCTGCTTGAACACTTTTTGCTGGAGTGCGGAAGAAACGCGACCGATCTGACGCATCGCAACGCGAAGAATGGGAGACGGTTCACGAAATCGAGCCCCCTCAGTGGAGAGTAGCGATCCCGCGGATGAAGCGACGAGGTTTGGCGAGCGCTGGTTGCGCGGGGGCCGCGAGCGTTTGAGATGCGCAGCGGTGGCGGGTGCTGCTTAGGTGGGCAGGCCGTGCTCGAAGGCGTCCGCGCCCGGCCGCGTGGGATCGAACGCAATTGGGCGAGAACATACCGGGCAGCCGCCGGCGCAGAACACCTGAATCCGTCGCATCGTCCGCAGAAGCGCGGTCGCTTATTTCACCGCCGCAACGACCGCATCGAAAAAGGCATAGGTCTCAGCCTCCTTTGCGTCCTCCCACGCGCGCTTCCAACTCGACAGCTTGACCACCACCACGTGCAGGGTGGGATCCACCAAGATGAACTGCCCGTGAATGCCCTGCGCGGTGAACGAGTGGTGGGGGCCGGGCAAGCACCACCATTGATAGCCGTAACCCAATGGGTAACTGGGAATCAGCTTGCCGTATTGCACATACGGATCCTGGGGTCGGGTGGCCGTCTCGACCCAGCCCGCGGGTAAGAGCTGCTTGCCATTCGCCCGCCCGCCCTCGGCGAACAACAACCCAAGCCGGCCGTAGTCCCGCAGTCGAACCTGTAATCCGCCGCCCGCCATCTCGCGTCCCGCGGCGCCCGGCTGATCGAGAATCCAGCGCGCCGGAGCCTCGGCACCGAGCGGCCGCCACAGCGCCTGCGACATGTACTCGGCGAGCGACTGGCCGGTGACCCGGCTCACCAGGGCACCGAGCACCTCGGTGTTGGCGGTGGCGTAATAAAACGTGGTCCCCGGCGGCTCCTTGCTCTTGAAGGATCGGGAGAAGTCGTACAAACCACCCTGGCTGCGGGCCACAATGGCGGCATAGGTTGCGATGTCGGAGTCTTTGTCCTCGTACTCCTCGTTGTACGAGGTGCCAGTGGCCATCTGCAGCACTTGCTTGATGGTCGCGGTTTCATAGGCCGACCCCTTGAGTTCGGGCAGATAGTGGATGATTGGGTCGTCCAGACTGCGGATCTTGCCCTCGCCCAACGCAATCGCAATCAAGGTCGACACGAACGACTTGGCGGCCGAGAAGGACATGAATAGATCCTGCGAATCGGCGCCCTGGTAATACCCTTCGTAGAGCACATGATTGCCCTTGAGCACCAAAAGTCCGGTGCTGTCGGTACGCTTGGCGAAATCAGCCACATCATGCGTCGCGCCGTCGAATTCGTAATACACATCGAGCGGCTTGCCTACGATCAACGGCGATGCCACAGGCCCTGCCGCCACCCGCCGCGTGGGCAGAATCTCCTCGACGTTGCGAAAGGCGACCGCCGTATTCGGGGTCGTGAAGAATCCAGCCGGGTCCGGCACGCCGGATCCTGAGTCATAGGGAGGAGCCGGCGCCAATTCGGCCGGGGTCAGTCGCTGACCGGCGGACGCCGGGGTGAGCATGGCGCCCAGGGCAAGCATGACCGCGAACGTCCGCAGAGCACAATCAACGCGTAGGGATATCACCCGCTTTGTCCTTGTAGTGCGTCACATCAATGATCGCTGCAGCGCGGTAATGTAGCAGCTCAAGGGTGACTTATGACACATGGGTGACATATCACAGGGCCAAGTTCAGAGCGCTTTTCGCTGCACAATGGGCCGCAATATCGAACGCCGGTCGATCTGCAGATCACTCGCGATCGAGGCGCGCGGTTTCTGGTTATCGGCGCCTGTCTCGCGGAGGCCTTCCCCGAAGTCGCGAAGTTGTTGAACCCTGGCCACCGGGGCGACTTCATCCTCGTGAACAACCTCGATGCCCTGCCGGCAGCGCCGCCGGCGGCCATGGCGGATTACCACTTTCAGATCATCCACATTCCCCTCCGGACAATCCTTGGCAATGCGTTCTTCAGGCTGCCGGATGATGTGCGAAGTCACGAAAAGTTCTTCGAGCAGACCGAAGAGTTTCTCGCCCGCTATTTGGACAACGTGCTGCAGTTCAACACCGACCACAAGCTGTTGAGCTTCGTCCTGGGTTTCCTCATACCGCAGCAAAATCCCCTCGGCCGCTTTCAGCCCCGCTACGATCTGCGCAACATCGCGCACTTCATCGAGCGGCTGAACATGTCACTCACCACGCATCTCGCCAGTCGCGAAAACGCTTACTTCGTGGATATGGATCAGATCTCGAGCGGGATCGGCAAGAAACATTGTCAGGATGACATGGTGTGGTCGTTTACTCACGGTACCACGTTGAGCGACGGCGACCACGATCATGATCTGGGCCGCATCGAGCCCGTCACCTCGATGCAAACGCATTACGCCGTCAAATGGGTCGAGTTCTTCAAGGCGGTGATGCACGAGATTTTCGCGATGGTGC
>Ga0116230_10002406_pt1 | contig 18014 bp, 17 predicted proteins | sample S1TSphfallax_3_FD_88678 | JGI IMG/M metagenome (GOLD analysis project Ga0116230, IMG submission 88678) | Host-associated microbial communities from peat moss isolated from Minnesota, USA - S1T2_Fd - Sphagnum fallax MG | ecosystem: Host-associated > Plants > Peat moss > Unclassified | place...
CGGAGCGGTGGGACATCACGGCCGTGAACCCGGCGCGATGGGCGATGTCCACCGCCTCCAGAGTCTCGGTCAGCGTGCCGATCTGATTGACCTTCACCAGGATGGAATTGCCGGTGCCAGCGGCGATGCCGCGGCGCAGCCGCTCCGGATTGGTGACGAACAGATCATCCCCCACCAGCTGGATTTTGCCGCCCAGCGCGGAGGTGAGATGCTTCCAGCCGAACCAGTCATCCTCGGCGCAGCCATCCTCGATCGAGGCGATCGGATAGCGCGCCGCCAGATCGGCCAGATAATCGACCATCCCGGCGGCGTCGAACCGCTTGCCCTCGCCTTCCAGATGATAAGAACCGTCCTTGAAGAACTCCGTGGAGGCGCAGTCCAAGGCAAAGGTAATGTCTTCGCCGGGCTTGTAGCCCGCCCGCTCGCAGGCTTTCGTGATGAAGCCCAGCGCCTCGTCGGCCGATTTCAGGTTGGGCGCAAAACCGCCCTCATCGCCGACATTGGTGTTATGGCCGGCCTCGGACAGCGCCTTCTTCAGCGTGTGGAAAATCTCGGCACCGATCCGCACGGCTTCCGCGAAATTCGCCGCGCCCACCGGCTGGATCATGAATTCCTGAATATCGATCGGGTTGTCCGCATGCTTGCCGCCATTGACGATATTCATCATCGGCACCGGTAGTGTGCGGGCGGCTACCCCGCCGACATAGCGGTAGAGCGGCACGCCGAGATCGGCGGCGGCGGCCTTCGCCAGCGCCAGGGAGACGCCGAGGATGGCGTTCGCCCCAAGCCGGGCCTTGTTCGGCGTGCCGTCCAGATCGATCAGGAGGTTATCGATGGCGATCTGCTCGCCGGCTTCCAGGCCGCCGATTGCCTCCAGTATCTCGTTTTCCACGGCGGCGACGGCCTTACGCACGCCCTTGCCGCCGTAGCGGGATTTTTCGTTATCGCGTAATTCCACTGCCTCATGCGCGCCGGTGGAGGCACCGGACGGGACAGCGGCCCGGCCGAACGCGCCTGACTCCAGGATCACATCCACCTCGACCGTCGGATTGCCGCGGCTATCGAGAATTTCACGGGCAACGATATCGGCGATGGCGGACATTTCAGGCTCCTGGCATGTGCCGGAGCGAATTACGCCGCCGCGCCGGGGCAGGCAAGCAGACCGGCCGTCATAAGCGAAACGGCGTGGATTTCAGGACTGCGTCGTAGCGGCCAAGGCCCGGGCACGGCTGGCGGCGGCGCGTTCCGGCCGCGCCGGCCAATTGATTTGATCGTCTCGCAGGGCGGCCTCGAACGCCGGGCGCGCGAAGAAGAAACCCTGCATGAAGCGGCCGCCCACCGCCCGCAATGCCGCGACCTCTCCTTCCCGTTCCATTCCCTCGAAAACGATGTCGACGTCCAGCTCACGGCAAAGCTTGACAAGGCCGGCCAGGATGGCGAGGCGCACCGGATCCGTATCGCAATCCCTGACCAGCGCCCGATCCACCTTGATCTTGTCCGGCCGCAGCTCGGCAAACCGCGCCAGACCGGAATAGCCCATCCCGAAATCATCCAGCGCCACCTTGAAACCGCAACTCCGATAGGCGGCGATGATCTTCTTCAGATGCTCGGTGTCGGCGAGTTCCTCTTGTTCGACGATCTCGAACGTGATCCGGTTGAATTCAAACCCGGTCGCCACGGCGGCTTTCAATGTCGTTCGCAGACAGGCATCCGGCTCGTACACGGCGTTCGGCAGGAAATTGATGTTGAGGCGGCAGGAGATGCCGAGCGCGCTCGCCATCTCGATGGCCTTGACGCGGCAGGCCTGATCGAAAGCATAACGGGTCTCGGAATTGACTTGGGCAAGCACGGCCGCCGCGCCTTCGCCATTCGGCCCCCTGACCAGCGCCTCTTGAGCGACGATCCGGCGCTCACGCAGATCGACAACCGGTTGAAACGCCATGGTAAATGGAAACTCTGGGCGGGCATTCCGGCACGCCCCACAAGTTTGATACGCGCGCGCCATTTCGCCTCCAATCGTCATCTCGATTGGATCACAACGTCCTACCGTAAGGCTTTACAGGCAATTAACAAAAAAGTGTGTTAGGGAAGTTTAATTATTTCGTGGGCATATTCACCGGAATCGCATCGGATCGATGGCCGGGATGATCCCTGCGGCCGGCCCGGCATCGCGCCCGGTGACCATGTCCGCGACCAGCTTGCCGGCCGCCGGGGCGGTCTGGATGCCGTAGCCGCCCTGCCCGACGCACCAGAAGAAGCCGGGGACGGATGCCTCCCAGCCATAAGCAAGGCTGCGGTCCGGCGCGAAGGTACGCAGGCCCGCCCAGGAATGCTCGACCCGACGGACCGGAATGTCCAACGCCTGTTGCATCCGGTCGATGGCAATGGCGACGTCCAATTCGTCCGGCTGCACGTCATGCGCGTGCATCGGCGTCTCATCGCAAGGGGTGACCATCAATTTGGTTCGGGCCTCGGCGCGGGCATACCAGTCATGGCCGGCGGACTGCACCATCGGCCAGTTCGCAACCTCGAACGGCGCGGGATCAATGACCGCGGCGGTGCGCCGGCATGGCACCAGACCGATCGGCGCGATACCGGCGATCTGGGCGACCTCGTCGCCCCAGGCGCCGGCCGCGTTGATGACGATCGGCGCCGTGATGACCACGCCGCCTGAAATCTCCACGTGCCAGGCGCCGTCCTTGCGGGTGATTTTGCCGGCCTTGTTGCGCAGCAGCAGCGTGCCGCCGGCGGTGCGGGCGCGGCGCAAGAAACCCTGATGCAAAGCCGCGACATCCATGTCGAACGCACTCGCCTCGTAGCCTGCGCGCACCGCGTAGCCGTCTTTCAGCGCCGGCACCTGCGCCTTTACCTCGGCCAGCGATATTTCGGTGATGCCAAGCTGCTGCCCGATCAGCGCGTCGAGCGCGTCGGTCTGCTCCGGCGGCGCCAGATAAATGATCGGCCGCGGCGTCCCGAGCGGGACCGGCGACATATCGGCCGGCGGGTGCAGAAAAAAATCGCGCGACAGGCCGGTGAGGACGCGGACCTCGGGCGGCCCGTAATTGAGGATCCAGATCGCGGCCGAGCGGCCGGTGGTGTGGTACCCGGCCTGCTCTTCCGCCTCCACCAGCGCGACCTTGTGGTCCAGGCCCAAAAAAGCCGCGGCGGTGGCGCCGACGATGCCGGCGCCGATCACGATAACGTCGTATGCTTCGCTCATGAGAGGAGGAATTCTTTCAGGGCTGAAATGACCTGTTGCGGTTTTTCGGCATGCAGCCAATGGCCAGCGCCGTCAATTTCTTGCACCGCCGCCGCCGGAAACCGGGCCGCGATGGCCGGCCGCGCGGATGGGCGAACATAGTCCGAATTGCCGCCACGCAAAAACAAGGCGGGTCCGGGATAGGGCGACCAGCCGGGTGGATCGACCCAGGCGACCAGGTCAGACATGTCGTTCGCGATCTCGGCAAGCCCGAGGCGCCAATGCGGCGTGGGACCGAGTACGAGGCTGTTGAGCAGGAAGGCCCGCAAGCTGGAATCCGGCACCGCCGGCGCCAGCGCCAGATCGGCACCGGCGCGGGTCAGGCCCGGCGAGAGATCGAGCGCCCGCATGGCGCGGACATAATCGTCATATTCGTGGCGGTAGGTCACCGGCGCGATGTCCAGCACGGCGAGACGCATAACAAAATCCGGCCGCGACAGGGCGATGGTCATGGCGACCTTGCCGCCCATCGAATGGCCAATGACCACGGCATGTTCGACGCCGAGCGACGCGGCGGATTCCAGCACGTCATCCGCCAACGCGGCGTAGGTCATGCCTTGGCCATGCGGGCTTTCGCCATGGTTGCGCAAATCCATGGCGAGGACCCGCGCAACCGGCGCCAGACCGCGGGTGATGGCGCCGAGATTTTTCGCGGCCCCGAACAGGCCATGCAGAAGGATGACGTGCGGGCCGTCCCCGGCGGTGATGGTGTTTAAAATCATCGGACAGCAATGTCGTCCGCGCTCCAAAGAAACTCAAGCATGGCGAAGTTTCCCGCTTAAGTTGTATAGTGTCGCATGATTTTGGCGCTGGCGGTCCTCTTCATGGTCTGTCTGCTCGGCTTTGCCGCCTGGTTCCCCACGGCGGCGGCGGTGATCTGGATTCTATTGCTGGAAACCTCGCCGGATGCCTGGCTCGGCAGCCTGATCGGCGCGCATGAGACGATCATCGGCGTGATGAAGGCCGCGGGCCTCGTCCTGGCGGTCCTTATTGGCGTGCGATTTGGACTCAAGGGCGACCGCGCCAATCCAGCCTTTGCCTTCGTGGCGATGTTTTGCACCGGCGTCATGCACGGATTGCTGCCGGGGCTGAATCTGCTCGCCAGCCTGCGCTCGCTGTTCGGCTCGGCCGCCCCCTTTGCCTTCGGCTTCGTGCGGCTGCCGGCGCATTTGTGCCAGGCGGTGACATGGGCAGTAATACTTGGGCCGGCAGTGACGGTGGCGTTCGGCGCGGTCCTGTCGGCGGCCGGCGTCTACCCGCTATTCGTGGTCTTTCAGGGCGCCATGGAGTTGGGCGGCTCCGGCACCTCGCCGTTTCTGGCCGGATTCACGCTGATTGCGATCTATGCCGGCCTGCTGGAGTTTTTGCGCGGCGGCAAAGGCGCGGCGACGCTGTTGGTGAACCTGCCGATCCTGGTGCTGACCGGCGCGCGGGCGCCCTTGGCGCTGACCGCGTTATTGGTCACCGGTACGCTGATCGCGCGGCGGCGCCTGCTGTTATGCGCGGCGCTAGGCGCGGCGGTGTGCCTGGCGCTTGTGTTCGCGGGCTCGCTGGATTTCATCCGGGTGGTAAATCTGGTGCATCTCGGCGAAGCTTCGGACCTGTCAAACCGCGATCTGGTTTGGCCATTCTTCTGGCGCGCGTTCCTGGCCTCGCCCTGGGTGGGTTGGGGGGTCGGCGCCGGGAAGGAGGTGTTGCCGGCCGGCAGCGGCATCACCGGCCTGATCGGCACCAACGCGGCGCATGACGAATATCTGCGGATCGGCGCCGAAGGCGGGTTGATCGGGCTGGCCCTGCTGGTGGGCATGCTCGCGGCCTGGCTGGCGCGGGGCACGCAACACCTGCCGCCGGGCGAACGCCGGCTGATGGTCGCTGTATCATGCGCCTTCGCCATCCATTCCGCGACCGATAACACGCTGATCGCCACCACCAGCAGCGTGTTCTTCCTCTGGGTCTCCACGGTCTTCGCAAGCGGGGCGGAAGCGACTAAAGCGCCCGCATGACTATGCCCCGCCGTGCGTTTTTTGGTCTGCCGTTGCTCGGACTGGCCGCTCCCGCGATGGCCGACACGCCGCCTCTGGCAATGGTGATGAATTCCGGCGAGGCCTCCGTCAGCATCATCGACATGAACAGCCGGCAGGTGGTGCAAACCGTGCCGACGCTGCGCGAGCCGAGCCACTGGGCGCTGTCGCCGGACCGAAGCAAATTATACATCGCGGATGCCAGCGGCAATTCCCTGTTCATCCTGGACCCGGCGACCGGCGCGCCACTGGGCCACAAGCTGATCGCGGATCCGTACCAGCTGGGCTTCACGCCGGACCAGAAATACCTGGTCGTGAACGCGCTACGGCTGGATTACGTGGACGTCTATGACGCTGCCTCGCTGGCGCTGGTAAAACGCTTCCGGCCTGGCTCGATGCCCAGCCATCTGGATTTTTCGCCGGACGGCGCCGCCAGTTTCAATTCAATGCAGGGCGCCGACACGCTGGTGTCGTTCGACCTTGCCAATATGACCACGCGCTGGACGGCGAAGGTCGGGCCGACCCCGGCCGGCGTGCTGTGGTTGAACGGCAATGTTCTGGTCTGCATCATGGGGGCGGATCACGTCGCGGTCGTGGACCCGGCGGATGGGCGCGTTTTGCACCGGGTGCGCACCGGTGGCGGCGCGCATAATTTGTTCCTCACGCCGGATCGCGGCACGTTGTATGTGACCAACCGGATCGGCGGCTCGCTGACGGCTTTGGACCCCGCGAGCCTCGGCGTGCGGCGGACCTACACGCTGCCGGGCGGGCCGGATGATATCGGCATCGCCCCGGACGGCAAAATCTGGGTTGCGCTGCGTTTTGCCGAGGCGGTGGCGGTGCTGGACCCGGTTTCAGGCAATTACGACAGCATCCCCGTCGGCCGCTCCCCGCACGGCATTTTTCTGAGCACCGAAATGCGGAACAATCCTGGACTTACGGCGGAAAGACTGTAAGGACGTCCCCACAGCCTCAGGTTGTGGCGCGGGAGTTCGAAAATAGACGCACAGGGTATTGCAACGAGCGAGGCCGAAACTCTGGTGGCGATCCGAAGCTGGACCGGGTTGATCGTGGTCGATTTCGATGAAACCTTATTACTTCGCAATTCGACCGAAGAATTTATCGATTGCGCCGTGCCGAGCGTTTTGGCGGCAATCCTGCTCCGGCTGCTGGATTTATGCGCGCCGTGGCGTTGGCGCGGCGGGGCGCGGTCGCGGGATGTCTGGCGCGTGCGGATGGTTTGCCGGCTGTTGCCGTGGACGATGCGGCTATGGCGAGCAAAATGCCCGCGACTGGCATCCGAACACGCCAACGCGCCGTTGCTGTCGACATTGCGCCAGCGCGGCGAGCCTTTCGTTGTCGCCTCGATCGGTTTTTCGCCGTTGATACGGCCGTTGCTGGACAGCATGGGATGCCCGGAGACCCAATTGATCGCCTGCCGCGTGGATCGCCGCGACCGGCAGCGCGGGAAACTGGCGCTGATCACGGCAGCGATCGGCGCGGACGCGCTGGCGGACGCGATGGTGGTGACGGATTCGGCCGATGATTCGGACGTGCTGGCGGCTTGCGCCCGGCCCTGCCTGACGCGTTGGCACGACGCCACGTTCCGCCGCGCGTTGCGCCAGGTCTATCTGCCCGGCGACTATCTGGTGCATGTGAAGCGGCCATTGCAGGAGGGCGCGTTCCGGCGGCTGGTGACGGATGATCTGGCGCTGTGGCTTCTGATCACGGCGCCCGGATTGCAACTGGTCTTCCTCGCCGGCGTGACGGCGTTGTTCTTCTCGCTTTGGTCGGTCTACGAGATCGGCTATTGGGAAAACGATGCTTGCGCGGTGCGGCTGGAAGCCGATCCCGTGGTCAGCGCGCAATTCGCGGATTTTGATACCGCCTGGTTCGAGCCAAAAGCCTGGGCCGCCGCGATCCTGCTGGGCCTGCTCGGCATCCTGGCGGTCCGGCCATCAAATTCGTTCGAGGCTTCAGCCGCGTGGGCCGCGGTGCTGGCGGCGCTGCGGGCGGTGTATTGGCTTTACAACCGGATCGACAAGCGCTCGCGCGCCTGGGTTTACATCGCGCTGCACATGTTTCGAACCCTGGCGGTGGCAGCGATCATGCCGGTCGGCGTGATCGGGATGATGGCCGGGGTGACGCAAACTTTGGCCCGGTGGCAGGAATATTTTTGGTATCGCCTGGCACGGGCGCCTGGCGGGTTCCGCTGGACCGACACGCCGGTCCGGCTGATCCAGCTCGTCTTCCTTATCCTTGTCCTCGGCGCATTGGCCTGCGCCGGCACCGAGATCTGGACGTGGCGCGCGGCCGCGCTGCTGGCCTGGAGCCTGTTCCTGGCGCGCAAGGACATCCGCGCCGCGATCCAAAACGCCCACCGGCTCGACCGCGCCAACCTTACCCGCTGAACAACCAAGGATGGCAACGCCGGGCCGTTCGGGTTAGTGACGTAAGTCGTGGTTGCCCGGCCTTCGCCGGCATGACGGAGTGCGCCTGATTGCTCGATCGTTTTTTCAGCGGCATCGCGGGGTGGATTGATCAGGCGCTGATCCTGCCAGTGCTGTACCGGTGCGGCTGGATGGCGTGGGAGGAAATGTCCTTCGACTGGGCGCTGATCTGCGTCTACGGCCTGTTCGCGGTGGTGGTGACCTACGCCGTCTGCTGGCCGCTGGAGGCGGCGTTTCCGGTGGAGCGCTGGACCAGCAAAAAAGCCGTCGCGGTGGACGTGTTGTACACGCTGGTCTCGCGCGTCGGCGTCATCCCCGTCGTCAGTTTTCTGTTGTTCTACCAGGTGCAAGTGATTTTCACCGGCCTGCTGGTCGACCACGGTTTTATCCCGCCGCATCTGGAAACACTGGTGCCGGCTTTGTTCGGCCATCCGCTGGCGACGTTTTTGGTCTATGCGCTGATCCTGGATTTCGCCGATTACTGGCGGCACAGGCTGTCGCACAGTTTTCGCGCCTGGTACGCGCTGCATGCGCTGCACCACGCGCAGCGGCAGATGAGTTTCTGGTCCGACGACCGGAATCATATTTTGGATGACCTTATCTCCTTCCTTTGGTTTTTCGCGATCGGTCTCGCCATCGGCATCCCGCCGCTGCAATTCCCGCTGCTGATCCTCTTGCTGCGCTTCATGGAGAGCCTGTCCCACGCCAATATCCGGCTGTCGTTCGGGGCGATTGGCGAGCGGCTGCTGATTTCACCGCGGTTTCACCGCCGCCACCATGCCATGAAGGCCGCCGGCCGCCGCTCCTGCAATTACGGCGCGGTGTTCCCGTTCTGGGACATGATTTTCCGCACCGCCGATTTCTCGAACGAATACCTGCCCACCGGCGACGCCCGCGCGCCCGAGGCCCTGGCCACGGGAAGCTATTTCGCCCAACAATGGGCGGGGGCAAAGCTGTTTGCGAAAGCGTTCACCCGATGATGGAACCGCGCATCTCGATCATGACGGCGCGCGCGGCCTTCACCTCCCTGTTAATCTCATCAATCGATTTTTCCGGAATTCCCGCGGCCGCGACCTGATCCGCCAGCGAAAGAAACGTCTCCGCGGGCGCGACGCGGATCGCCTCCGCCAGCATCCGCTCCAATACCGCGGTTTCCAGCAACCCTGCTTCACGCGCCGCGTTCGCCATGTCGTCAGGTAGTTCGATTTCGATAACCGTCATCAAATAACTCCATCCGAACCCCATATCGCTGATTGCGCAATTGGCCCGGAAGATCACGCCCGCCTCGACAGCCGCTTCCGCTCTTTCTACAACCGCTCACATGGACAAAACCATCAGAAAAGTCGTGTTGGCCTATTCCGGCGGGCTGGATACCTCCGTCATCCTGCGCTGGCTGCAAAATACCTATGGCTGCGAAGTGGTGACCTTCACCGCCGATCTCGGCCAGGGCGAAGAACTCGAACCGGCGCGCAAAAAGGCCGAAATGTTCGGCGTGAAGGACATTTTCGTCGAGGATTTGCGAGAGACCTTCGTGAAGGATTTCGTGTTCCCGATGTTCCGCGCCAACGCGCTGTATGAGGGGCAATATCTGCTCGGCACCTCCATCGCCCGGCCGCTGATCGCGCAGCGGCAGATCGAAATCGCCGAGGCGGTCGGCGCCGACGCGGTGGCGCATGGCGCGACCGGCAAGGGCAATGACCAGGTACGGTTCGAGCTCGGCTATTATGCGCTGAACCCGAATATCCGCGTGATCGCGCCCTGGCGGGAATGGGAGCTGACCAGCCGGACCAAGCTGCTGGAATACGCGGAGCAAAACCAGATACCCATCACCAAGGACAAGCGCGGCGAAGCGCCGTTCTCGGTGGACGCCAATCTGCTGCACTCTTCGTCCGAGGGCAAAATCCTGGAAGACCCGGCGGTGGCGCCGGATGAGATGGTGTACCAGCGCACCATCGCGCCGGAAGACGCGCCTGACCAGGCGACGGAGATCACCGTCGATTTCCGTGGCGGCGACCCGGTGGGGATCAATGGCGAGGCGCTGTCCCCCGCGACGATTCTCACCCGGCTGAACGAATACGGCCGGACCAATGGGATCGGCCGGCTGGACCTGGTGGAGAACCGCTTCGTCGGCATGAAATCCCGCGGCATTTATGAAACGCCGGGCGGGACCATTCTGCTGGCCGCGCATCGCGGGATCGAAAGCATCACCCTGGACCGCGAGGCGGCGCATCTGAAAGACAGCCTGATGCCGCGCTATGCCGAGCTGATCTATAACGGCTTCTGGTTCTCGCCGGAGCGCCACATGCTGCAGGCGCTGATCGATACCTCCCAGGCGTCCGTGACCGGGACCGTGCGGCTGAAGCTCTACAAAGGCAACGTCGTCGTCATCGGCCGCGAATCGCCCAATTCGCTCTACTCAACCCGCATGGTCACCTTCGAGGACGACGCCGGCGCTTACAACCAGCAGGACGCCGCCGGGTTCATCAAACTGAACGCGCTCCGCCTGCGCCTCGGTGCCACCATCGGCCGCCGCGGCGGCAGCACTTGATTTGTGATCCTCCTTTCGGCGCACGCTCTGGACATGCTGGAGGAACGCCGAATCGAATCCGATTGGGTGGTGGCCACGATCAACGCCCCTGACTGGGTGCGGGCACAGCCGGATACAACCTATAGTTTCAAGGTCATCGCCAGCTGTGGCGGCAAAACTCTGAAAGTTGTGCATCGAACGGCGGGGCGTGATATATTCGTTATCACCGCTCATTCCGACCGGAACGCAAAGCCATGATCACGACCACATACGACCGCGAGGCCGACGCCCTGTATATCCGGCTGGCGCCAAAAGGGACTGTGATAGAGGAAACCCGCGAAGTAGCGGAACACGTAAACCTCGATTTCGATGCCGCCGGCAGGCTCGTCGGCATGGAAATCCTTGAAGTCGAAGCGGCGGAAGCCCTCACTACCGCGCCGGATATGCATGCCGCTTAAACAATTGATCGTCCTCCGCCGCGGCGGCGCCAACTGAACGCAACATTGCGTGGGCTTTGGCTCACCGCGATTCTGGCTGCCTGCGCGGTCGGGACCTATTCCCTGCGCTATGCGTTGCCCGGGCCGCCGCATCCGGCACGTTTGCCGAATGTCACGATCAACCGCGAGGCGCTCATCATCCATGCCACAATGGCAAGTTTCGCCCTGCTGGCCGGCCCGCTGCAAATGTCCGGCGCGCTACGAAGACAATTTCCGATGTTACATCGCGGCACCGGCTGGCTTTACGTTACGGCGGTATTGATCGGCTGGATCGCCTCCTTGCCGCTGGCCATTCATGCGTTCACTGGCGCCGTCGCGTCCGCGGGGTTTTTATGCCTGGGCGCGGCGTGGCTGTTGACCACAATGGTTGCGGTGGTCGAAATTTCGGGTGGCGACGTGCAAGGGCACCGGCGGTGGATGACGCGCAGCTACGCGCTGACCTTCGCCGCCGTGACCTTGCGGATTTACCTTGGACTGGCGATCGCCGCCGGGGCCGTGTTCGCGGCCTATCCGTATATCAGCTGGTTGTGCTGGCTGCCCAACCTGGCCGTGGCGGAAATGCTGATCCGGTCGCGCCCGACCGCTATTTATGGATCAGCGTCCCAATCCCGCCTTCGGTGAACAGTTCCAATAGCAACGCATGCGGCACCCGTCCGTCCAGAATCGTGGCACCCTTCACGCCCTGGCGCACCGCCTCGATGCAGGTTTCCACTTTCGGGATCATGCCGCCGGAGATCGTGCCGTCCGCGATCAGGCCGGGGATCTGCGCCAAGGACAGCTCGGTGATCAGGGTCTTGTCCTTGTCCAGCACGCCGGCCACGTCCGTCAGCATCAGCAGGCGGTTGGCGTTCAACGCGCCGGCGATCGCCCCGGCCACGGTGTCCGCGTTGATGTTGTAGGTCGCGCCATCCTCGCCCGTGCCGACCGGCGCGATCACCGGGATCAGCCCGGCGCCGGTCAGCGCGTGGATCACCCGTGTGTCAATATGCGCCGGTTCGCCCACATAGCCGAGTTCCAGCGCCTGCTCGATCAACGAATCCGGATCTTTCCTCGTGCGCGTCAATTTGCGGGCGCGGATCAGCCCGCCATCCTTGCCGGAAATCCCCACCGCCAGCGCGCCGGCGCGGCTGATCAGCGCCGCCACCTGTTTGTTGACGGTGCCGGCCAGCACCATTTCCACCACTTCCACCATCGCCGCGTCGGTCACCCGCAGCCCGTCCACGAAAGTGCTGTCGATCTGCAGCCGCGCCAGCATGGCGTTGATCTGCGGCCCGCCGCCATGCACGATCACCGGATTGATGCCGACCTGCTTCAGCAGCGCGATATCCCGACCGAATTCGGAGGCCAGATGGTCCTCGCCCATCGCGTGGCCGCCATATTTCACCACGATGGTAGCCCCCGCGTAACGCCGCAGATACGGCAGCGCGCGGGCGACGGTATGGGCCTGTTCGGCGGCCCGGACCCTACTGGCTTCGTCCATTTGCCCTACATGAACGTCGCGATGCTGGCGCGCAACTCATCCATCCCCTGCCCGGTTTCGCTGGAGGTGGTGATGACGTCCTGCAGCGCCGCCGGATGCGCGGCGGCGAGCTTTTTGACTTCCGCCTGCTTGGCCGCCAGCGCGGTTTTCTTCACCGCGTCCGCCTTGGTCAGCACCAGCTGGAACGCCACCGCGGACTGGTCCAACAGGTCCAGCACGGTCTGATCCGCCAGCTTGATCTCCACCCGGCTGTCCAGCAACAGCAACACGCGGCGCAGATTCGGCCGGCCGCGCAGAAAATCCAGCATCAGCCCCTGCCAGTCCCGCTTGATGGATTTCGGCGCCTCGGCATAGCCATAGCCCGGCATGTCCACCAGCACGATCGGCGCCGCTTTTAGCTGGAAGAAATTCAGCTGCCGGGTGCGGCCGGGCTGGTGGGAAACCCGGGCCAAAGCCTTCCGCCCGGTCAGCGCGTTCAACAGCGAGGATTTGCCGACATTGGAGCGGCCGGCGAAGGCGATCTCGATGCCGCGCGGCTCCGGCAAATGGTCGAGCGCCTGGGCGGCATGGAAAAAATCACAATGCGACGCAAACAGTTTCCGCCCGGCTTCCAACTGTTCCGGCGTAAAGCCGGTTTCGGCAAAGCTGGGGACTTCATCCATCATGTCGCCACCGCGAAACGAGGCGTGGATGGCGTGCCCACGGTTCAGGGTCTGACCAGTTCAGTTTTTTTTTGCCGCGGCGAAGCCGCCCGCCGCATGATCAGCCATTGCTGCGCCACCGACAACAAGTTGTTCCAGCTCCAATACAGGACCAGCCCCGCCGGAAACCGGCCCATCATGAAGGTGAAGATGATCGGCATGAACTGGAACATGCGCGCCTGCACCGGGTCCGGCGGCGCCGGATTCAGCCGCTGCTGCATGAACATGGTAAAGCCCATGATGATCGGCAGCGCGCCCAGATGCAGAAATGGCGACAGGCCGGACGGATCGAACGGGATCAGCCCAAACAAATTGAAAATATTGGTGGGATCCGGTGCGGAGAGGTCATGGATCCAGCCATAGAACGGCGCCTGGCGCATTTCGATCGTGGTGTAGATCACCTTATATAAGGCAAAGAACACCGGTATCTGCACCAGCATCGGCAGGCAGCCGGAGGCGGGGTTGATCTTCTCCGCCTTGTACAGCGCCATGATTTCTTGCTGCTGCTTGGTGGTGTCATCCTTCAGCCGCTCGCGGATCGCCTTGATCTTCGGCGCCACCAATTTCATTTTGCCCATTGAGCGATAGGAATAGCTCGCCAGCGGGAAGAAGATCAGTTTGACCCCGACCGTGAACACCAAAATCGCCAGACCGAAATTGCCGAGCTGGGCGTTCAGCCAGTCCAGGCAGAAGAAGATCGGCTTGGTGATGATGTAGAGATGGCCGAAATCCACCGCCTTATCAAAGCTCGGGATGCCGTACTGGTTTTCATAGGCATCCAGCAGCCGCACGACTTTCGCGCCGGTGAACAGATGCGTCTGGAAGGAACCGGTCGCCCCCGGCGCGATCACCTGCGGCGCCGCGGTGATGAAATCGGTCTGATAGGAGTTGCCGTCGCCATCCCCGACCTGGCGGTACAGCATATAGCCCGTCAGGCTCGTGTTCTGGTCAGGCGCCAGCGCGGTCAGCCAGTATTTATCGGTAATGCCGATCCACCCGCCCTGGCTGGTTTCGGTATAGGCGGCGCCATCCGGCGCCCGGCTGCCATCCGATTTCACCGTGCTGTAGGAGACCTGCTTCAGCGTGCCGTTCAGCACGCCGAGCGGACCATCATACAATATATAAGAGGTCTGCTCGACCGGCTTGTAGTCGCGCACCACCCGCGACCATGGAAACAGTTTCAGCGCCGCGCCGGTCTTGTTGATCACCTGCTGCTGGACGGCGAACATGTAGTTGTCGTCCATCGACAACAGCAGCTGGAAGGTGACCCCGTGGCCGTTATCCCAGCTCAGCGTCACCGGCGTCGCCGGTGTGAGCGCGGCGGCCGAAGCGGTCCAGACCGTGGCGTCATTCGGCGTGGCGATGTTATCGCCGGGCGCCGGGTTCCAGCCGAATTGCGCGAAATACGGCTTGTCGCTGGCGCGGCGGCCCATGATCTGCACCAGGGGCGAGTCCTTCGCGATCGTCTCGCGATAGTCTTTCAGCACGATATCATCGAACACCGCGCCGGTCAGGCCGATGCTGCCGGACATTTTCGGTCCATCGATCGCCAGACGCGGCCCGGACGCGGCGGGCGCGGCCTGTCCGGTGGCGGGCGCGCCGGCGGCAATCGCGGCCTGCGGCGTGCCGGCGACGTCACTCGCCTGCTGCGTGGTCAGCGCCGGCGACGGGGCCGGATGCGGCAGGAACCGCTCCACCCCGAACTGGAACACGAACAGGATCGCGAGCGAGATGCCGATGGCGAGGAGAAGGCGCTTTTGTTCCATGTTCAGGCTTCCGGTGCGGGAGGAACCGGGTCAAAGCCGCCCGGATGCCAAGGATGGCAGCGCGCGACTCGCCGCACCGCCAGCAGGCTGCCGCGCGCCGCGCCATGGCAGGCCAGGGCTTCGCGGGCATAGGCGCTGCAGCTTGGATAAAACCGGCAATTCGCGCCGATCACCGGGCGGAGCAGCAGTTCATAGGCGCGCACCGCGCCGGACAACGCGCGGGTTGCCGGCGTCATGCCATCACCGCGGCGATGGCGGCGGCGAGATCGGCGCGCAAAGTCGCGAATGGAATCGTCGCGGTGTCCTGCCGGCAGATCAGCACCAGCTCGACCCCGTCCAGCTTGCGGCCGGCCAAGGTCAGCCGCGCCGCTTCCTTCAGCCGGCGGCGGGCCCGGTTGCGGGCCACCGCATTCCCCAGCTTTTTGGTCGCGGTATAGCCCACGCGAAGCGGCGCGGCGCTGTCATTGTGAAGCACCTGCAGCACAAAACCCGGCCGCGCGAGTTTTCGGCCGCGCGCGGCCAGACGCAAGAACGCGGCGCGGCGGCGGAGGGTATCAGGCGGGGCAAGAACCTCTGTATTCACGCGCAAGCCCTTGGCAGAGCAAAAATCAGGCGGATAGTTTCGCCCGGCCTTTCGCACGGCGATTCGCGATGACCTTGCGGCCGCCCACCGTCGCCATGCGGGCACGAAACCCATGCCGGCGCTTGCGGACGAGTTTGGAAGGTTGGTAAGTCCGTTTCACGATCAACTCCGGCAATAACAGGGGAATAGGTATGTTGGCCGACCCGTTTCCGGATCAGCCAATCCGCGCGGCATATAGGCGGGGACAGGTCGCGGCGTCAATCTGGCCGGCGGACATGCCGATTTTTGGTCGCAAAACGTGCCCCGAGGCTAAAAACCGTGTCATCTATGCACGCCTCGCGAAGAATTTATTTGTTGCGACACGGAAAGCGCTCGTCAGGTTGACTTACCGCTTGCCGCTAACCACCACAACGTGCAGCTTGCGGCAATGTTCAATCCGCGCCCGAACCGTCCGATGACCGTTCTTGCCTTGCAAGGCGGCGGCGCGCATGGCGCGTTCACCTGGGGCGCCCTGGACCGGCTTCTTGAGGACGGGCTGCGGTTTGACGCGGTGACCGGCGTGTCTTCCGGGGCGATGATCGGCGCCATGGCGGTGCAGGGCTTCGTGCATGGCGGCAATGCCGGCGCCCGCCGCGCGGTCTCCGAGCTTTGGGAGCGGGTGGCCGCCGCCCATGTCTTTGGCGCGCTGAGCTCGTCCATGGACTGGCTGTGGGGCTGGGACAAGGGGCTGGAGCTCGGCAGCGAGCTCGCCTGGAGCGGCCTGACCACGGCGCTTCGCCTGTTCAGCCCGGGCCAGCTCAACCCCTTCGGGCAGAACCCGCTGGCGCCGCTGCTGGAAGACTTGCTGGATATCGACGCGATCCGCGATCCATCCGCACCCCGGCTCTACGTGGCGGCGACGGATGTCGAAGCCGGCACGGCAAAAATTTTTGACAACGCCGCGATCAGCGTGGACGTGCTGCTCGCCTCCGGCTGCATCCCGATGATGTTTCCGGCGATCCGGATCGCCGGCCGCTGCTACTGGGATGGCGGTTATTCCTGCAACCCGGCGCTCTCACCCGTGCTGTCTCCGCCGCCGGACCGGCTGATACTGATCCGCGCGCAGCCGCGCATCCGCAAGGGCCTGCCGAACAGCACGCCGGACATCGTCCACCGGCTGCACGAGATCGCCTTTCAGGCGCCGCTGGACGCCGAGCTGAAAATGCTGCCGTCCAGTGTGCAATTCACCGATATTTCGGCCGATTCGGCGCTGGCGCGCCACCCGCTGATCTCCAAAATGAACACTGACCGGGGATTCCTGGACACGTTGTTCACCGCCGGCCGCGATGCCGTCGGCCTGGCCAAGGCGGCTTAGCATGATCGCTTCAAGAACGATCCTGCGCGCAATTTTTACCGAGGGCGATCCACGCTCTCGGTTCGCGCATGCGCGCGAACCTCAAACGATCGCGCTCTAGGGTGGCCCTCCCGGAAAAATTCGGGTTCGATCTGTTTGGGCGCAGCCTTTCCGCACGTGTTCTTTGGCTGACCGTCAGCATCATCCTCCTGGTCGAAATCGCCATTTTGATGCCCAGCCTCGGCCGCGAGCGGCAGGCCTGGCTGTGGGACCGGCTCTCTCAGGCCAACCTCGCGGCCTTCTCGCTCGCCGCCGCGAGCGAGAACCGCCGCGACGGCATGGTGGATGAAGGCACGCGGCTGGCGCTATTGCAGCTCTCCGGTACCGAAGCGATCCGGCTGGTCGTGCCCGGCAAGGCGACCCTGGTCCTGCCCGATAGCCTGCCGAGCGGCGCGCTGACCGAGGTTGACCTGTCCAGCGAGAACCTCGCCACCAGTATGTGGCGCGCTGATCTATCCTTGTTCGGACTGGGCGGCCAGCTGATGGAAGTGGCGGCCGCGAGCCCGATCCAGTCGGGCATGGTGGTCCAGGTGATCATCCAAAGTGACGCGCTCACCGCCTATCTGCGCCAATACGTCGCTCATATCGCGGCATTGTCGGTGATCATCGCGCTGGTCACCGGGCTGCTGGTATTCGCGGCACTTGACCGTTTGCTGGTGCGGCCGATGCGCATCATCACCGCCAGCATTGTCGGCTTCCGGCAGGACCCGGAGCATGTCGGCCTGTCGGATCTGTCCTGGCTGTCGCAGCAACGGGACGATGAAATCGCCGGCGCCGCGCGGGAGCTGGCGGTCATGCAGGACGAGCTGCGCGCCGCCTTATGGCGCAATGCCAGGCTGGCCGCCTTGGGCACGGCGGTGGCGAAGATCAGCCATGATCTGCGCAATATTCTAAGCTCCGCGCTGCTGGTGGCGGACCGGCTCTCCGAGACCGTGGACCCGGTGGCGCAACGCGCCGCCCGCACGCTCATCCCCGCCGTGGAACGCGCCGCGCAGATGGTCAGCCGGACGGTGGATTTCGCCCGCGAGGGGCCGCCGGCGGTGACACGCTCGGCGGTTGCGGTGCGCGACGTGGTGGAAGAGGCGATGCTGGTCGTGCGGCCGGATGATAACGGCGTGGAAATCGACAACCAGGTGCCGGCCAGCCTGGTGCTGGCGCTGGACCGCACGCATATCTACCGCGTGCTGGTGAATCTGATGCGCAACGCCGCCGAGGCGGGGGCGGAGAAAATCACCATCTCCACCAAGACCATTGCCGGCACGACGCGCATGACGGTGCGCGATAACGGCCCGGGTCTGCCGCTGCGCGTGCAGGATAATCTGTTCAAGCCCTTCACC
>Ga0116230_10002409_pt1 | contig 17991 bp, 14 predicted proteins | sample S1TSphfallax_3_FD_88678 | JGI IMG/M metagenome (GOLD analysis project Ga0116230, IMG submission 88678) | Host-associated microbial communities from peat moss isolated from Minnesota, USA - S1T2_Fd - Sphagnum fallax MG | ecosystem: Host-associated > Plants > Peat moss > Unclassified | place...
AGGCCCAGCGTCGGCGTGGTGTTGGGCACGGTCGCGGTCTGGATGCTCGGCATCGTCTTGCCGGTATGGATCTTGTGGATCATCACCGTCATGTTGAGCGTGTTGCCGCTGTCGGGGTCGGTGGTCCCGGGGTTGTGGCACATCACGCAATATTGCACCTCGACACGGGCCCCGCCGTGCGCGACCGAGGTGCCGGTGGGCGAGGTCGCAAACGAGGTATGGCAGTCGTCGCATGTGGCGGTGCTGACGATCTCGCGGCTGAAAATTCCGGTGGTCGCGCCGGTCGAGGGCTGAAAGGTATAGGCCGCGTTGTTGGCCTGCACGAGTCCGCGGATTTCGAAGCCGACCCGATGGGTCAGCGTCGCACTGTAGATCACGTTCGGATCCTTGGTGATGTCCTTGTGAAAGGTGTACTGATAGGTGCCGTCGCCGTTGTCGACCAGCGCGCCCGTCGACGCGGCCTCTACCATGGCCTGGGTCTGTGGCGTAGTCGCGCAGGCGGTGACGCCGGTCGGACACGCCGCCGGGGGCACGGCGCCATAGATATAGGAGTTCCATTGGCTCGACGTGCCATTCTGTCCAGGCACGAGCTGCGCGATGGCGAAGGCGAGGTCAGCGGCCGGCAAGCCCTGCAGCAGCGCACCGTTCTGGTCGGTGAGTTGAAACTTGACCACCGGCGGTCCGTCGATCGTGACACTGGTGATGAGACCGGTGATGCTGGTCGCGGTGGTCACGTTGAGCGCCGTGCTGCTGCTCGCGGTTCCCGTGGCACCGGTGGCGCCGCTCGCTCCGGCGGGACCCGCGGGTCCCGTCACTCCCGTGGTGCCGCTGCAGGCGGCGATGCCGATACTCACCACGAGAATCGCTGCGCTCATGGCACTGCGAACTGTGTATCTCATGTCTTTCCCCTGTGATTTCCAGCCGTTCACTGCACCTTGATGCGGATCAGTTCCTCGCCGTGCGGATCGAGCACGTGCACGGCGCACGACAGGCAGGGGTCGAAGCTGTGCACGGTGCGCAGGATTTCGAGCGGCTGAGTAGGGTCCTGCAGACGGATGCCCTTGAGGGCGGCTTCGTAGGGGCCCGGCACGCCCGCGGCGTCGCGCGGGCCGGCGTTCCAGGTCGTCGGCACGACGGCCTGATAGTTGCTGATCTTGCCATCGTCGATGACCAGCCAATGTGCCAATGAGCCGCGCGGAGCCTCCAAGTAGCCCACCCCCTCGGCGTGCCGCGGCCAGCTCGACGGTTCCCAGCGCGATTCATTGAACGTGCGCACGTCGCCGCCCTCGATGTTGGCGATGAGTGCCGCGGACCACGCCGGCATCGCGTCGGTGAGGATCTTGCACTCGAGCGCACGTGCCGCATTGCGGCCCATCACCGAGTACAGGGCGCCGATCGGCAGACCCAATTGAGCGAGGGATTTGTTGGTGAGTTCGACGGTCGGTTCGTGGCCGCTCGCATACATCATCAGCACTCGGGCGAGCGGTCCCATCTCCATCGCGTGACCCTTCCAGCGGGGCGACTTGATCCACGAATAACTCGCCGCTCCATCAAGATGCTCGTAGGGTGGCTGTGGCCCGGAGTAATTCAAACGGGTCTCGCCCTGGTAGGGATGCAACCCCACATTCTTGCCGCCCGCATAGTCATACCAGGAGTGCGCGACGAATTCCTGGATGTCGCCGGTGGCGGTGAGGTCGACCTCATGAATGCGCGTGAGATCCCGGCCGAGAATGGCGCCGCGCGGCACCAACAAGGTGGCCGGATCTTGCGACACGGCGTTCGGGAAATCGCCGTAGGTCATGAAATTGCCCGTGCCTTCGCCGTAACCCTCCTGGAACCACTCCTTGTAAAAGGAGCCGATGGCGAGCACGTCCGGCAGATATACTTGGTCGATGAACTCGCGCATGCGGCCGATGATCTGCGTGACCTTCTGCAGCCCCACTTCGTTGACCGCGGTGGTGCCGGTGCCGGCCCCCGAATGCACACTGATTGCGGCGGGTGCGCCGCCCACCAGCACATTCGGGTGCGGATTCTTGCCGCCGAAAATCGTCTGCAGCTGCACGATCTCGCGCTGCCATCCGAGCGCATCGAGGTAATGCGACATGGCCATCAGATTCGCCTCCGGCGGCAGCTTGTAGCCCGGATGCCCCCAGTAGCCGTTGGCGAAAATCCCGAGCTGTCCTGACTCCACCAAACCGCGAATGCGGGTCTGCACGTCGGCGAACAGGCCCGGGGAAGAGCGGGCGTAGCCGGAGATCGATTGCGCGAACGCGGAGGTGGCCTTTGGATCCGCCTTGAGCGCGGACAGCACATCGACCCAGTCGAGGGCGTGCAGGTGATAAAAATGCATGACGTGGTCGCAGGCGAATTGCGTGACGATCATGAGATTGCGTATGAGCTGTGCGTTGACGGGAATGGGGTAGTCGAGCGCGCTTTCGACCGCGCGCACCGAGGCGACTCCATGGACCAGCGTACACACGCCGCAGATGCGTTGCGCGAACGCCCACGCATCGCGCGGGTCGCGGTCGCGCAGGATGATCTCGATGCCGCGCACCATGGTGCCCGAACTCATCGCCTCGGTGATCACCTGGCCGTCGAACTGCGCTTCGATGCGCAGGTGGCCCTCGATGCGGGTCACCGGGTCAACCACCACGGTTTGCGTGCTCATGGGGCGCTCGCCGTGTTCGGTAAATGCTGCGCGACCAGCTCCAAGAGGCTCGCTGCCGGTGGCCCGCCGTCCAAGGAGTGCTCGCCGAAATGCCGGCTGGCATCGTCGAAGGTACGGCGGCAGTCGGAGCAGCTGGTGAGCAGCGTCGCCGCACCGGTGGCCGCGATTTCGCGCAGCTTGGTCTCCACGGTGCGATAGCGCAGCGGCGCCGCGCTCGCGATGTCGACCACCCCGCCGCCGCCGCCGCAGCAGAAGCTGAAGGCGCCGTGGTCCTGCATCTCCTTGAGCTCGATGCCCATGGCATGCAACAAGGTGCGCGGAGCATGCTGCACGCCGCCCTTGCGCGACAGCTGACAGGGGTCCTGAAACGTCGCGGATTCGAGCGTCGCCGCCTCGAGCGCGAGCCGACCGGCCTCGACCTCCTTGGCGAGATACTCGGTCACCGCCAGCACCTCGAACGGCAGCGGCGCTCCATAGAGATCAGCCGCCTCCCAGCGCAACACCGAATAGGCATGCCCGCATTCAGGAATGAGCAGCGTTTTCGCCCCGCAGGCGATGGCCTGATCGATCAGCCGCAGGCTGATGTCACGTTGCCATTCGCGGCTGCCGGCATAGTGACCGTAGTTCTCGGCCACCAGGGCGTCGCTGCGAAAGGTGTACGAGACCGCAAGGTGCGTCATCACACGCGCCAGCGCCGCGACGGCGGCGGGGTATTGCACGATGTCGGTGCGTGGCACGCACAGCATCACGTCAACCCCGGTGGCGTCCAACGGTATCGTGACGCCGAAGCGTGCGCCGATGGCGATCAATTGATCGCGATACGGCTCGACGCTCGCCTCGGGTTGACCGGTGAGCTGCTGATGGGCGGCTTTCGCGTACAGTTCCGGCGGTGCGAGCCCCGCCTCGAACATGGCATGACGCGCCTGCTCGATCAGTTCCGCGACGTCGATGCCCATGGGGCAGATCAGGCTGCAGCGGCCGCACAGATTGCAGCTGTCGAACAACAGATGCTGCCACTGCGTGAGCTGCTCCGCCGTGACCGCGCGCTTGAAGCCCAGCAGCCGCGCCAGCGGCGCGAAGGCCCCGGCCTCGCGCTTGTACGCTTGTTTGAAGGGTTCCACTTTCCAGATGGGCGTGTACTGCGGATCTTCGGTGGCGATGTAGTAGTGGCAGGCATCGGCGCACATGCCGCAGTGAATGCAGGACTCGAGCCGAAACGCGCTCATCGCGCCCAAGTCCCGGGAAAAGCTCGCCATGGCGCCGGCGACCCGCTCGGCCGGGGTTCGTTCTTGAGGATCGGGAGGATTCACGAGGGGGCTCCTTTGCGCGCGAGAATCGCGCCGTTGATGGCGCGGGACGGCATGATGTAGAAGGCATGCATGAGCTTGCCGAACGGAAACCACACCAGCAGGCCGTCCACTGACAGAATATGGATGGCGAGCAGCGTCTCGTAGCGGGCGCCCAGATGGGCCGAGGCCGCGAGTCCGGTGACCAGCACCAGCATGGTGATGAACCAGGTGAAGTAGTCGTCGAAGTTCGACAGCATGCGCATCACCGGGCTGGTCAGCCGCCGGAATAGCACGCCGCAGAACAGCGTCAGCGTCACCACCGCAAGCCCGGTGATGAGAGGGCTCGGCAGGCCCGGCCAGGTGAAGCCCACCAGGCTGCCGAGCAGCGCGATGTGCGGACCGTATAATAGAATCACGACGAACAGCCCCATGTGGTAGCTGTAGCCCAAGGCCTCGCCGGCGCCGGTGCGTTTGGTGAATTCCGGATGCGGCCAGGAGCGTGACGCGGTGGCCAGCAAGCCTTCGCTGACGTAGCGCAGCACCGACTGGCGCGGCCGGCTCTGTTCGCGCCGAATTTTAAGCAGCGCAAACGCCGCGATCCGCCACACCACGCCTGCGCAAAAGATGCCGACCGACACTTCGAGTGCGGGGCCGCGCGCAAACCCTAAGAGATCCATGGACTACTCCTTTTCACTGTGGTGCTGTCGCAGACGGCCCATCCCGGCCGCGCCGACGCCGAGCACCGCACCCGCCGCGGCCGTACCGCCGGCGAGTTCGAGCACCTCGCGGGGCGAGGTCTCGCCCGCAGAGTTCCAATCGGCGCTCGACTGGGCCGCGTAGAAGCTGCCCTTGTCCCAGAAGTCCGGTTCCGAGCAGCCAAGACAGCCGTGGCCCGACTCGATGGGAAAGCTCGTGCCGTCGTTCCATTTCATCGTGGCGCAGGCGTTGTAGGTGGTAGGTCCCTTGCAACCGAGTTCGTACAGGCACCAACCGCTGCGCGCGCCCTCGTCATCGAAGGACTTGGCGAATTTGCCGGCGTCGTAGAACGGGCGCCGATAGCAGCGGTCGTGAATGGTGTTGCCGAAGTACGCCTTGGGACGGAGGTTCTCGTCGAGGTCGGGCAGCTTGCCGGTGGTCACGTATTGCAGCAGCGTTCCGGTGATCACTTCCGGAATGGGCGGGCAGCCCGACACGTTGATGATGGGCTTGCCGGCGACGATGCCGCTCACCGGCCAGGCGTTGGTTGGATTGGGGTTGGCGAACGGAATGCCGCCGAACGAGGCGCAGGTGCCCACCGCGAGTATCACGGCCGCGCCCTCCGCCGCGGCACGCAGTGTCATGTCTGCACTGCGCCCGCCCGCCGTGCAACACGCGCCGCCGGCGCCGGTCGGAATCGAGCCGTCGACGATCAGCACGTACTTGCCATAGTTGTCCTTCATCGCCGTGGCGAGCGCCGCTTCGGCGGCGCTGCCGGATGCGGCCATCAGCGTGTCGTCGTAGTCGAGCGAAATCACGTCGAACATCAGGTTCTCGATGGTGGGTGCGAAGGAGCGGGTGAAGGATTCGAAGCACCCGGTGCATTCCTGAAACGACAGGTACACCACCGACGGACGCGGCGCGTGGCGCAGCTGTTCTGCCATGGCCGCGCCCATCCAGGCGGGCAGCGCCATCGCTGATGCCGAGGCGGTGCAGAACTTGATGAAGGCGCGGCGGCTCACCCCGTTACGGCGCAGCATCTCGCCCACGGTCACCTGGGGCGTGGTGCTCATGCGGCCGCCGAATTGCGCGCTTGCAGCGCCACGGCGGCGTCCTGAATCTCATCGGGCGCGCTGGCGAGGATTTGGGGAAAGCGCGCCACTTCGAGCAATTCGGCGCACAACTCGTCGTGCGCATCGCGATGTTCGATCCACCACACACCCGCAACGCCAGTTTCGCGCGCAGTCGAGAGGCCCTGAGCCTTGAGCGTGGCATGCACCTCGCCGTCGCCGAGTGCGCGTTGCAGTAGGATGCGGTCGGCCGGGCTCATCGGCAAACTGCGTAGGTCGATCATTGCGGTCTCCTCGCTCGCGGCAAGGCGCCCGAGCAGCGTGGCAAGCTCGCTCAAAATGGCGGCGAGGCCGCCGCCGAGTCCCGCGGGCGTGGTACTGGATGTCCCACTCTGCGGGGCGCTTTGCGGCAGACCCTCGACGCGCACCGGAATATCACTCAATCGGCTCATGCCTGACTCCAGCGCTTGAGCTGCGCGGCCGCAAGACGAACCGCCTCCGCTACGGCCGCGGCCACCGGCGCGGATAGCGCCTCGTTCCAATCGATCGGCCCGGGTTGCACGCATAGAAGCGCGCGCCGTGGCGGCAGGCAGTCCTCGAGCCGCGCCATGTCGAGCAAATCCATCAGGCCGATTTCGTGCACCGTGCGGCGTCTCACGCCGTGCAGGAATTCGTCCATCGCGCTGCCCTCGAATAGCATCACGGTGCCGGGCGGTCGTCGCAACTCGGCAGCGTCGACCACCAACATGGCGTGCGCCGCCTCGACGTACGGCAGCAGATTGAAACTGATGGTGCCGCCATCGATGCATTCGCACTCGGCGGCAGCGCATTGCGTGCGCAAGCGTTCGATGACGCGCACGCCGGCACCGTCGTCGCCCAATAGAACGTTGCCGAAGCCGAGCACCAGCGGCGCGGGACACGCCGCCGGTGGTGCCAACGCTCGGTCATTGAAACATCGGATGGTAGTCATGTGGGCATCTTAGGCATCGGCGCACAGCGATGGTCTGTGCGTTGCCGTACATACGCAGAAACGCGTGCTGCGCTAGCATCAGTGCGTGCACGAGATGTCCGTATGCCAGGCGCTGTTGGTCCAGGTTGCCGCTATAGCGCGGCAGCGCGGCGCCGCGGTCGCGTCGATCACGGTGGAGATCGGGCCCTTGAGCGGCGTCGATTCGGCGCAACTGCTGTTGGCGTTTGCGGTGATGCGTGCCGGCGGCAACTGCGCGACGGCCGTGCTGCTGATCGAAACGGCGAGCGTCGAGGTTCGCTGTCTCTCCTGCGGTGCCGACTCGGAGACCTTGGTCAATCGCCTGGTGTGCCGGGCGTGCGGCGGCTTTCGCACGCGGGTGATCGCGGGCGATGAGCTCAGACTGCGGCGGGTCGAGCTCGAGGTATGAGTTGAAGCATCGATAGGAGAACGACCATGTGCCAAACCTGCGGCTGCGCCATCACGCCCGCATCCCCCCACGAGACGGCGGCGGCGCCCGGCGAACAACGCAGGTCCGTCGAGGTGTTCGAGAGACTGCTCGCGGAGAACGACCGGGTGGCCGGGCACAACCGCACGCATTTCGACCAGCATGGCGTGCTCGCCATCAATCTCATGTCCTCCCCGGGCGCGGGCAAGACGGCGCTGCTCGAAGCGACCATCCGTGCGCTCAAAGGCCGCTACCGCATCGCCGTCATCGAGGGCGATCTTGAGACCGACAATGACGCGCGCCGCATCCGTGCCCAGGGTGTGCCCGCCGTACAGATCACCACCGGTACCGCGTGCCATCTCGATGCGGCGGCGGTGCATCGCGCGCTGCACGACATGCCGCTCGCCGGCCTAGATCTGTTGTTCATCGAAAATGTCGGCAACCTCGTGTGTCCGGCGAGTTTCGATCTCGGCCAGCACTTGAACGTCACCTTGTTGAGCGTCACCGAGGGTGACGACAAACCGGCAAAATATCCGGTGATCTTTCGCGCCAGTGATCTCGTGGTGCTGAGCAAAACCGATCTGCTCGAGGTGCTGGATGATTTCCAACCCGAGCGGGCGGCGATGGCGCTCCGCGACTTAGGTGGGGCCACCCCGATGATTCACACCGCGGTTCGCCGCACGCCCTCGATCGCGGCGTGGCTCGAGTGGCTCGAAGCGCAGCTATGCGATCGCTGGGCTTACCGATACGTTCCGACTTCTCGATAGGCGGGCCGTCCGGCCCACACGGCTGTCAGCGTGCGTTGACGTACAGACACCCGGGTCCGTGCCCGGCAGTGTGACGACTTGCGCGCTCGCGACCCGCGACGCTTGGCTTAAGTTCACACGCTTGAAACCGGAATCCCCGCACCATGACCATCGCCACGCTGACTCCCGACTATTTGCGCAAGATCAATGCCTATTGGCGCGCCGCCAATTATGTGTCGGTCGGACAAATCTATCTGTATGACAATCCGCTGCTCAAGCGGCCGCTGAAACTGTCGGACGTCAAGCCGCTGGTCGTCAGTCATTGGGGCACCACGCCGGGCCAGAACTTCATCTACGTGCACCTGAACCGGGTCATCAAGAAGTATGACCTCAACATGTTCTATGTGGCCGGACCCGGCCACGGCGGTCCGGCGATCGTGGGTAATGTGTATCTCGAGGGCACGTGGAGCGAGGTCTATCCCAACGTCACGCAAGACGAGGCCGGACTCAAGGAGTTGTTCAAGCAGTTTTCGTTCCCCGGTGGCATCTCCAGCCACGTCGCGCCGACCACGCCGGGGTCGATTCACGAGGGTGGCGAACTCGGCTACTCCTTGAGCCACGCCTTTGGTGCCGCCTTCGACAACCCCGGGCTGATCGTGGCCTGTGTGATCGGCGACGGCGAGGCGGAAACCGGTCCCCTGGCGACGTCGTGGCAATCCAACAAGTTCCTGGACGCCATCACCGACGGTGCCGTGCTGCCGATCCTGCACTTGAATGGCTACAAGATCAGCAATCCGACGGTGCTGGCGCGCATCGAGGGCGAGGAGTTGGAGAGTTTCCTGCGTGGTTGCGGCTGGGCTCCGCGGTTCGTCGAAGGCGATGATCCGGACACCATGCATGAGCTCATGGCCACGGCGATGGATTCGGCGATCGAAGAGATTCGTGAGATCCAGACCCGGGCACGCGACCAGCAGACTCCCTCCCGACCGCGATGGCCGATGATCGTGTTGCGATCGCCCAAAGGTTGGACGGGTCCAAAGGTCGTCGACGGGCTGCAGATCGAGGGCACTTTTCGCGCCCATCAGGTACCCATGCTCGTCGATCCGGAGCATCCGGACCACGTGCCGTTGCTCGATGCCTGGATGCGCAGCTACAAACCGGAGGAATTGTTCGACCCCAATGGCCGATTGATCGCCGAGTTGCGAGAACTCGCCCCTGAGGGTGATCGCCGGATGGGGTCGAATCCGCACGCCAACGGCGGCATGCTGCTGCACGACCTGGACATGCCGGACTTTTGCGACCATGCGGTGCACGTGGCCTCCCCCGGTGCCGTTGCAGGCCAAGACACGCAAGTGTTGGGGACCTTCCTGCGCGATGTAGCGAAGCTGAATCGAGACAAACGAAATTTCCGTATTTTCGGGCCGGACGAGACCCTGTCGAACTTGTTGGGTGCGGTTTTTGAAGTCACCAATCGGCAGTGGGATGCGCGGCAGGTGGGAAATGACGAATTTCTCGCACCCCAGGGGCAGGTGCTCGACTCGATGCTGAGCGAGCATCAATGTGAGGGATGGTTGGAGGGTTACCTTCTGACCGGGCGGCACGGGCTGTTCAACAGTTACGAGGCCTTCATTCGCATCATCGATTCGATGTTCAGTCAACACGCAAAATGGCTCAAGGTGTGCCTGGAATTGCCGTGGCGGCGGAAGATCTCATCCTTGAACTATCTGCTGGCCTCGCATGTCTGGCAGCAGGACCATAACGGCTTCACCCATCAAGATCCCGGATTCCTCGATCACGTGATCAACAAAAAGGCCGATATCGTCCGGGTGTACCTGCCGCCCGATGCCAATTGTCTCCTGTCGGTATTCGATCACTGCCTGCGCAGCCGCAATTACGTCAACGTCGTAGTCGCCGGCAAGCATGCCCTTCCTCAATGGCTGACCATGGAGGCGGCCGTGATCCACTGCACCGAGGGGATCGGCATCTGGCAATGGGCAAGTAACGATCAGGGCGGCGAGCCGGACGTGGTGATGGGCTGTTGCGGCGACACGCCGACGCTCGAGATCCTGGCCGCCGTATCGATCCTGCGCGAGCACTTCCCGGACCTCAAGATCCGGGTGGTCAACGTGGTCGATCTGATGAAGCTGCAGTCGTGCTCGGAGCATCCGCATGGGTTGTCCGAAGTCGATTACGATTCGCTGTTCACCACGGACAAGCACATCATTTTCGGCTTCCATGGGTATCCATCGCTGGTTCATCGCCTGACCTACCGGCGTACCAATCGCAACCTACACGTGCGCGGCTACAAGGAGGAAGGCACGATCACCACGCCGTTCGACATGCGGGTGCAGAACGACCTCGATCGATTCCACCTGGTGATGGACGTGATCGATCGCCTGCCGCAGCTGGGTGGTCGGGGCGATTACCTCAAACAGATGCTGCGCGACAAGCTCATCGAACACAAACATTACATCAATCAGCACGGCGAGGACATGCCCGAGATCCGACATTGGAAGTGGGGCCAGCGTACCGCGGGTGCCATCACGCGGAAAGCGAGTTGATCGAGTCGATGCCGCACAATGCCAATGCCAAGCCCGAGGCCAAAGACGACCTGAAGACGCTGCCGATTGCGGAAGTGGAGCAGCGGCTCGCCAGCTCTGCGGACGGCCTCACGGCAGCCGAAGCGTCCAAGCGGCTAGCCAAGGACGGCCCCAACGAACTGCCCGTCGAGAAGCAGAATGCGCTGCTCAAGTTCCTCAAGTACTTCTGGGGTCCGATCCCTTGGATGATTGAAGTCGCCGTCATCCTGTCGGGGGTCGTCCAACACTGGCCCGATTTTTTCATTATCCTGGTGCTGTTGTGCACCAACGCGGTGGTGGGGTTCTGGGAAGAGCACTCCGCAGGCAACGCCATTGCCGCATTGAAGGCCAAACTCGCCACCAAGACCCGCGTGAAACGCGACGGCAACTGGATCACCCCGCCCGCGCGGGAGCTGGTGACGGGTGACGTCATTCAGCTGAAGCAGGGCGATATCGTGCCGGCCGACGCGCGCTTGCTGGATGGCGACCCGATGTCGGTCGATCAGTCCGCGCTGACGGGCGAAAGTCTCCCGGCTTCACGCAAGCCCGGCGAGGCCGTGTTCTCAGGTTCGATCGTCCGCCGCGGTCAGAGTAATGCGCTCGTCTACGCCACGGGCGGGAATACCTATTTCGGCAGGACGGCGAATCTGGTCGAGAAGGCGCAAACCGTCAGTCATTTCCAGAAAGCGGTCCTTAAGATCGGCAATTATCTCATCATCCTTGCGGTGAGTCTGGTGGCATTGATCGTCGGCTTCGCGCTCTACCGCGGCGACCCGATTCTCTCGACTCTGCAATTCGCCCTGGTGCTGACCGTTGCCGCGATTCCGGTGGCCATGCCGACCGTGTTATCCGTGACGATGGCCGTCGGTGCGCGCCTGCTCGCGAAGCGACAAGCGGTCGTGAGCCGCTTGGTTGCCATCGAGGAGCTGGCCGGTGTCGACGTGCTCTGCGCGGACAAGACCGGCACCTTGACCGAGGACAAGCTCACGCTGGGCGACCCCTTCTGCGTGCCAGGCGTGGCCGCGGCACAAGTCATACTCGACGGTGCCCTGGCATCGCGGGCCGACAATGACGACACCATCGATCTCGCGGTGCTGAAAGGGGTCAAGAATCAAGACACATTGAAGACGTATCATATTGATCACTTCACGCCGTTCGATCCGGTGCACAAGCGCACCGAGGCGCAAGTCAAGGACAAGGAGGGCAAATCGTTCAAGGTGACCAAAGGGGCGCCCCAGGTAATCCTCGCGCTCGCGGCCAACGCCGGTGACGTGAAGTCGGCGGTCGACAAGGCGGTCGATGATTTCGCAGCGCGCGGCTTTCGCTCTCTGGGCGTGGCGCGAGCCGAAGGAGGCGGTCCCTGGCAGCTGGTCGGTGTGTTACCCCTGTTCGATCCGCCGCGTACCGACGCCAAGTCCACCATCGCCAAAGCCTTGGCCATGGGTGTACAGATCAAGATGGTCACCGGCGATGCGATCGCCATCGCGAAGGAAACCTGCAAGCAGCTCGCCATGGGCACCAATATCTTGGATGCCGGCAAATTGGGCGACGCCAAACAGGTGGAATCACCGGCAGCGGCCGCGCTCATCGAAAGCGCCGACGGATTCGCCGAAGTGTTTCCGGAGAACAAATACGACATCATCGATGTTCTGCAAAAACACGGTCACATCGTCGGCATGACCGGCGACGGGGTGAATGACGCCCCGGCCTTGAAGAAAGCCGATTGCGGCATCGCCGTGTCGACGGCGACCGATGCGGCACGGGCGGCGGCGGCCATCGTGCTGATGACGCCCGGTCTCTCGGTGATCATCGACGGCATCAAGGAGAGTCGGAAAATATTCCAGCGAATGAACAGTTATTCGATGTATCGCATTGCCGAGACTTTGCGCGTCCTGTTGTTCATGACCCTGGCGATTCTCATCTTCAATTTCTACCCGGTAACGGCCGTCATGATCGTCATGATCGCGTTGCTCAACGACGGGGCCATCTTATCAATCGCCTATGACAACGTTAACTACAGCAACAAACCGGAGGCTTGGAACATGCGTCTGGTGCTCGGAATCTCCACGGTTCTTGGCGTCATGGGAACGGTCGCCATCTTTGGCCTCTTCTATCTGTCGTTGCGGGTTTTTCATCTCGACCACGCACAAACTCAGACCATGATGTACCTGAAGATGTCCGTGGCGGGACACTTGACGATTTTTTTGACCCGCACGCGCGGGCCATTCTGGTCCATACGCCCGGCACGGATTTTGTTGATCGCCGTGTTTGGCACCCAAGCCGTCGCGACACTGATCGCGGTCTATGGGTTGTTCATGGCCCCCCTCGGTTGGGGATACGCTCTGTTCGTATGGGGCTATTCACTGGCGTGGTTTCTCATCAATGATCGGGTGAAGCTGCTCGCGTATCGCTTTCTAGATTCACCCAAGGCGGCAGCCGCCGTAAAAGCGAAGCTCGTTGCGGCCAGAGCGAAGGGCGCCTCAACGCCGAATCCGAAGGCCGCGCCCGTGCCGGGGCCGACGGCTGTAGCGAAGGTGGCGGCAAAATGAAAATTACCTCGAAGCACTTCCGCATCGCGCCCGGGACGAGTATCGACCTCGACAAGTGGCCGACCTCCGTGAAGCCCTACTTCAAGTCCAAGGAGCATTATCAGGAGACGCTGGACAAGCACGTGAAGGCCTTGAACACGTTGCAGGATATTCACTATGCGTCAGCCCGCTACGCGCTGCTCCTCATCTTTCAGGGCATGGACGCTGCTGGCAAAGACGGCGCCATCCGCCATGTCATGTCCGGATTGAACCCGGAGGGCTGCGAGATCTTCAGCTTCAAGCAACCGAGCCCGGAGGAGCTCAAGCATGACTTTCTCTGGCGTTCCAACTGCCGGCTACCGGAGCGCGGCAGAATCGGCATTTTCAACCGGTCGTATTATGAAGAGGTGCTCATCACGCGCGTTCATCCCGAGATATTGACTTCACAAAGTCTGCCGAAAGCCTCGCGCAACGACGAGCACTTCTGGGCCGACCGCTATCGTTCCATCAATGAATCGGAGGCCCATCTGCATCGCAACGGCACGCAGATCATCAAGTTCTTCCTTCACTTGTCGAAGAAAGAACAGGCAAAACGCTTCCTTGAACGGATCGATACGCCGGACAAGAACTGGAAGTTCGGTTCAACGGACCTACACGAGCGAAAATCCTGGAAGCAATACATGAAGGCGTATGCAGAATGCCTCTCGGCAACCAGCACGCATCATGCGCCCTGGTACTCGGTTCCTGCCGATGACAAGGACAACGCCCGGCTGATCATCTCGCAAATTTTCACCGACGCTTTCGGTCATCTGAAGATGGCTTATCCCAAAAGCACCCCGACACGGCGGCGTGAGTTACAGGCCATCGGCAAGAGCCTCGCTCGTTTGGATTGACGTCATTGGGTCTCCTTAAGCCTTGAGGCGAAGGCGCGGTGAACCAATGGTCTGAGTGCGGGTCATCCGTGCGCTGGCGTACATACGCTCACCACTTGCTCGGCTACGATGCAAAGCCTGAATGCGACGGAGAGTTGAGGATGTGCCAAACTTTTGCCGGTGTCACACGGCGACGTGCAGTGCCTCGCGGGCGCGGAGCCTGAGCCCGTGTGCCTCGCCATTCCAGTACGCGTGATGACCCTTCTAGGGGCGGGGTGGGCCGAGGCCGACATCGGCGGCGTGGTGACCCGCGTATGTATCGCGCTGGTCGATGCGGTGGCCGTGGGTGACTATTTGATCGTGCATGCGGGCTTCGCCATCACCCGTCTGAATGTCGTCGAAGCGGAGCTGACGCTGGCGTTGTTCGCCGAAATTAGCGCCCACTATCAAGGAGCCGGCGTTGCGCTACATCCGCGGCTTTCGTGACGGCGGTGCCGCCGCAGCGCTCGCGCAGCGCATCGCCGCGGCGGTGGACCCCGAGCGCGAATATCACCTCATGGAGTTTTGTGGCGGTCATACGCACGCCATCTTTCGCTACGGGGTCCAGACTCTACTGCCGGGCAACGTGCGCCTGGTTCACGGTCCCGGCTGTCCGGTCTGCGTGCTCGCCACGCCGCGGCTCGATGCCGCAATCGCTCTCGCGCAACGGTCAGACGTCACGCTGTTGAGTTATGGCGACATGCTGCGGGTGCCGGCATCCAAGCGCCGCAGTCTGCTGAAGGCCCGCGCGCAGGGCGCCGACGTGCGCATGGTCTATTCAGCGCTCGAGACGCTCGAGGTGGCCGCAGCCAATCCGGATCGGCAGATCATTTTCTTCGCGATCGGCTTCGAGACCACGACCCCCGCCACAGCGCACCTCATCTTGGAAGCCGCGCGGCTTGGGCTTGCGAACCTCACCGTGTATTGCAACCACGTGGTTACGCCGGCCGCCATCCAGAGCATCCTCGATGCGCCGGGGACGCGTCAGTGGGACAGCGTGCGGATCGATGGTTTCATCGGGCCGTCGCACGTCAGTGCCGTGATCGGCAGCCGCCCTTACGAGGCATTCGCCTCGAGCCACGCCAAGCCGGTGGTGATCGCCGGCTTCGAGCCGCTCGACGTGATGCAGGCGGTGGACATGTTGGTACGCCAGCTCAACGAGGGCCGCGCCGAAGTCGAGAACCAGTTCACCCGCGGTGTCACGCGTGACGGCAACCGCACCGCGCAAGCGCTGATGGCCGAGGTGTTCGAATTGCGGCCCGTGTTCGAATGGCGCGGCCTCGGGCTGCTGGCGGAGGGCGGCGTTTGCATCAAGCCCAAATACGCGGCTTTCGATGCCGAACGCCGCTTCGCCATCGCGACCGGCGCGGCGCGCGAAAATGCGGCCTGCCAATGTCCGTCCATCATTCGCGGCCTTAAGAAGCCTGAAGATTGCACGATCTTCGGTACGCTGTGCACGCCGCGCAATCCCATCGGTTCGTGCATGGTGTCGGCGGAAGGGGTGTGCGCGGCGTACTACAAATATGGGCGGCGCACCCTCTCGGCCAGCGGCGCCGCGGTGCGTGCATGAGTACGTCGGCGCAGCGCTGGCGGTTGGGCGGCCGCGTGCAGGGCGTCGGCTTCCGCCCGTTCGTGTACCGCCTCGCGCGGTCACTCGAACTTTGCGGCTGGGTGCGCAACGAAGCGGGCGCCGTGGAAATCCATGCCGAGGGAACGGCCGAACGGTTGCGGGATTTTGGCACGGCGTTGCTCGAGCGTGCGCCGGCCGCCGCAGCCGCCCGGTTGATTGGCGTCACCCGGGTGCCGCTCGAGTCAGCCAAAGGGTTTCGTATCGCCGCGAGCACGCCCGGCCGGGATCAGCAACTCGCCGTGCCGCTCGAACGCTGTCCCTGTGAGGAGTGCCTCGCGGAAATGGCCGATCCCGGCGCACGCCGCCACCGTTATCCCTTCATCAACTGCACCCAGTGCGGCCCGCGTTACACCATCTTGCAACGGCTGCCGTACGACCGCTGTAACACCACGCTCGACGGCTTTCCGTTGTGCGCGGACTGCGCGCGGGAATTTGCCGATCCCGAGGATCGGCGCTTCCATGCACAGCCGCTCGCCTGCGCGGCGTGCGGGCCCTCGGTATATTGGACGGATGGCAACCACTTAGAGCGCGGCACGCCGGCGTTGACGGCGGCCGTGCAGGCGCTGCGCCGGGGCGACATCGTCGCGCTGCGCGGCGTCGGCGGCTATCACCTGCTCTGCGACGCGGCGAATCAGAGCGCGGTGCTGCGCCTGCGGGAACGCAAGAACCGTCCCACCAAACCCTTCGCCGTCATGGTGCCGGCCCGGGGCCGGGATGCGCTGGACCATGTGCGTGAACTCGGCCGACTGTCCGCATTGCAAGGCGATGCGCTGCGCGATGCGTCGCGGCCCATCGTACTCGTCCGGGTGCGCTCCGCGGTGTCGCTCGCCGCGGCCGTGGCGCCCGGACTCGACGAGGTCGGGCTGATGCTGCCCTACAGCCCGATGCATCACCTGCTGATGGAGGATTTCGGCGCGGCGCTGGTCGCGACGTCCGGTAATGTTTCCGGCGAGCCCGTACTCACCGAGGTGGATGAGGCGCAAGAGCGGCTCGGGCGCATTGCCGACGGTTTCTTGCACCATGATCGGCCCATCGCCCGAGCCGCCGACGACCCGGTACTGCGGGTGGTGGCTGGGGAGGTGCGGCCTTTGCGGCTGGGGCGCGGCACCGCACCGCTGGAACTCACCGTGGCGTCGCCGTTCCCGGTTGCCACGCTTGCCGTGGGCGCGTTGGCCAAGGGTACGATCGCGCTCGGCTGGGGCCATCGCGCGATCGTCTCGCCGCACCTCGGCGACTATGCGACGCCGCGGGGTCGCGCGCTGCTCGAGCGCACCGCCGCCGACCTGCAAAGTCTGTATGGCGTGCGCGCTCAACGCGTGGTGCACGATGCGCATCCGGCGTTTGCCTCGACGCGCTGGGCGGTGCAATGCGGGCTGCCGGCCACGGCGATTTGGCATCACCATGCACACGCCGCGGCGGTCGCCGGCGAATGCGGCGTGGCGGCGCCGATGCTCTGCTTCACGTGGGACGGGGTGGGTTTAGGTTTGGACCGAAGTCTTTGGGGTGGCGAGGCGCTGTGGGGCGCGCCGGGCCGCTGGCGGCGCGTCGGCAGCTTTCGGCCATTCCGCCAACCGGGCGGCGAGCGTGCCGCCCGCGAACCCTGGCGCAGCGCGCTCGCGCTGTGCTGGGAGTCGGGTATCTCCTGGGATGAAGGCAGACGGCGCGGCGGCGCACTGTTGCGCAAGGCGGCCGACCTTCAGATCAACGCGCCCACCACCACGGCGGTGGGCCGGCTGTTCGATGCTGCCGCGGCGCTGCTCGGCATCTGTTACACGACGAGTTATGAAGGCGAGGCGGCCATGCGGCTGGAGGCGCTGTGCACGACCCCGCAAGCGCCCCTGCCGCTGCCGCTCCGCCGCGATGCGGCCGGCGTATGGCGCTCCGATTGGGCGCCGTTGGTGGCGATGCTGGCGGACGACCGGCAACCGGCCTGCGTGCGCGCCGGCCGCTTTCATGCGAGTCTCGCCCACGCGCTGGTCGACCAGGCGGTGGCGATCCGCGCCGACACGGGCGTGCAGCGCATCGGCCTGTCCGGGGGTGTATTCCAAAATCAGTGGCTCACCGACGCCGTGCTCGGTCTGCTCCGCGCGCGCGGCTTCGAGGTGCACGTGCCGCGCCGGCTACCGTCGAACGACGCCGCGATCAGCTTCGGACAGCTCATCGAGGCCGCCGCGCTGCATGCGGGCTGAATTACGCGAGACGCACGTGAGTCTCGCCCACGGTAACGGCGGGCGGCTCATGCGGGAACTGATCGACACCGTTTTCGCGCGCGCGTTCGCGGAGCCGCTGCTCGACACCGCGGTCGATGCGGCGGCGCTCGCGACCCCGCCCGGTGAACAACTGGTGGTGACCACCGATGGCTTCACGGTGCAGCCGCTCGAGTTTCCGGGCGGCAACATCGGCTCGCTCGCGGTGCACGGCACCGTCAACGATCTGGCCGTGAGCGGCGCCGTGCCGCG
>Ga0116230_10002410_pt1 | contig 17991 bp, 13 predicted proteins | sample S1TSphfallax_3_FD_88678 | JGI IMG/M metagenome (GOLD analysis project Ga0116230, IMG submission 88678) | Host-associated microbial communities from peat moss isolated from Minnesota, USA - S1T2_Fd - Sphagnum fallax MG | ecosystem: Host-associated > Plants > Peat moss > Unclassified | place...
ATGTGTTAGAGCATCTGATGAATTTCGCTAATTGCACTGATGAGCAGGGAGGAAGCTTGTTCAATTTCGGCTTTAGTTGTAAATTTACCAATACCGATTCTTAAGGCTCCTTCAATCATATCTCCCCCCAGATTCATAGCTTGTAAAACGTGGGAGGGAGCAATTGTCCCCGATGAACAAGCAGCACCTGTGGAAATGGCTAGTTGGGGGTAAACTCTAGCAATAATGCCAGTATTAGGAATGCCTGGTATGGAAATGTGTAAGTTGCCTGATAAGCGGTTACTCAGGTCCCCATTAACTATTAAGTTAGGGATTTGAGATTGTAGCAAGTTTTCCAGTGTATCTCGCAAAGCGGCTATGGCTTTTTCATCTTCTTCCATCTCCTGTTGTCTTAATTTACAGGCTTCCCCTAAACCTACAATTCCGGGTACGTCGAGTGTACCTGATCTTACTCCCCGCTGATGTCCACCACCGTAAATCAAGGGTTGAAGCTGATAACCTTGTTTCACCACTAGTACACCAACCCCCTTGGGAGCATAAAGTTTATGACCAGAAATAGCCAGATAGGTAATACCCCAGTTTTGAAAGTCAATGGGGATTTTCCCAACTGCTTGAGAAGCATCGCATAGGAAAGGAATGTTATATTTTTGAGCGATCGCTCCAATTTCTGGTGTCGGATAAATTGTCCCCACTTCGTTATTTGCAGCCATAACGCAGAGTAGTGACGCTCCATCTGCACAGACTTTTTCAAGATAATCTAAATCTATTTGAGCTTGTTGGTTCACTTTTAAGCAAACAATTTCCGCTAATCTTTTTTGAGCTAGTGCTCTACAGGTATCCAATACTGCTTTATGTTCAACTGGAGAAACAATGATTCTGGATGATTGATTCTGTTGAAGAATATGTCCTTGAATTGCTAAGTTGATACTTTCCGTTGCACCAGATGTAAAGATAATTTCCTTTGGGGAGGTATTGATTAGTTCAGCGATGTGTTGACGTGCTTGCTTAACTGCCTGTGCTGCCATATCTCCAAAGGCATGATCTGTGCTATTTGCGTTACCAAAGGCAGTAGTCATATAGTACATGACTTTCTTTGCTACTCTAGGGTCAGTAGGAGTAGTGGAATGGTAGTCAAGGTAAATTATATTTTCTTGTGTAGTCATTCTCCGGTTATTTAATTCTGTAAAATACTTCTGAATGCTTGGGGACAGATAAAGCATAGCGTGAAGGCAGAAAATACAACAACCATCTCATTAAGGTTTGCCATGCTCGTTCAGAGTTGAAAAGGGGACATTCAGCACAGGGTAAAGATGCTAAAAAATCTCGGACAGCACCGAATCTTTGGGGAGTTTTCACAAAATTATCTACTTGTTGGATTATGGGTTTTTGTAAAAGTAGAATACCAACATAAGCATTAAAGTTATTTTGATTAAGATTCGGGAGAATATTTAAAAATCGTAAGTCATTGATTGCAGTTTCACGACCTATACTTGTAAGTTGATCTTCTTTTCCAGAATAAGCTAGGTAAAGTTCTTTTGGATTCCTTAGACTTGGTATCCAATTTTCATATTTTAAAATGTCTGAAGGCCAATCATCTGTTAATTTTATATCATCAATAGAAGTATTTATTTGATTAATTATTCCTAGGTACTGTTGATATATTTGGGTATCAACTTGAATAGAATTCTCTAATAATTCCTGTTCAAATTGTGGTAAAGATGAATTACTGGCTGGCAGTTGAACTAAAAGTTCTAAATTGGGTTGATTTGACCATCCTAAAGCTTTTGCTGTTAAATTAGCTGAACCAATTAGACATTGATCATCTGCTCGATAATATTTAGCATGTAGGTCATGTCTCAACCATAGGCTAGCATAACGACAAGATTGAATTATTGTCCATACTTCTAAGTCACTAACTCCTATTGAAATTTCTTCTATCAACCAGCGAGTAACGCATTTAATAGTGATTTCTGGTTTTATAGATGCAAGGATTTCCTCTAAAACATGAGCTTTAATAAAAGGTGCGGCAATAAGGATTTCTCTTTGAGCAGAGTTGCATAATTTCTGGAGTTTAGTTCCTAATAATGTCATTTTTTGTTATTCATTATCTAAAAATCTTCTGGCAATCCTTCCCCAATCAATACGAGTATCCCGAGCATCTTCTTTCCTTTTGCCATCTGGCTGTTCATCCTCATACCTTGCCCATGCCATTAATAGTAATTTCAACCCTTCTAATGAATTAATTAACCGAGAAGCTAAAGCATCCATATCAGCTTTATCTATATCCTCTTCTAGGACTTCAACCAAGTTTTTATATGCAGGATGATCGGTATTCAATGTAACAATAATTGCACCACCTCTAGGTTTAACTGAAAAGAATGCAGGGGTATCAAGAGGTGCTTCGACAAAGGCATATTTTAAACCATCATTTACAGTAGTCGCTGCTAATAATTCTGCTTGTGCTTCAGTCACTCCCTCTTCTTTTAAAGTTTGTTCAATAACCTGTTTTCGCTCTTCTTTTGGCAATTTTTCATCCTCATCACTTTTGCCTTTATACCCCTGTGATTTACGTTCTTGGGTGACAGTTGTAGCTACTTTTTCAGTTTTATAAAGGTCATGTCGTTTTTCATTCGCACGAGTGCCTTTAGTTTGAGCTTGAAGCAGACGACGAATAACGCTGAGTTGGCTATTGATTTTATTAGCAATTATTAAAAGTGAACTTTTTGGATCTTCTTCTTTCTCAAGCTCTTCTTTTAGTTGAGCAATAGTTTTTCCCTCTTCTAGTAAAGATTCAATATCAAATTTTAGAAGTTCACTAAAGTTTCTGGCTGATTGCTTATTGTTAGTTACTCCAAAAATATCATCAAGAGATGGTGGAAATTCCACTTCTACTCCCCACCATCTTTCTCTTGGATCAGAGGCACTTACCACTCCTGTGTCGAGTTCTAATTCTCTTCCTGCACGAACTACAGAAACACCAACATTTTTAGAAGCGTGTTGTCCATGGGGCATACTTCCAGGGTTTTTCCCCAGTTCTACTTGACGGGCTTCTTCCTTAGCATAGGAGAAGCGAAGTTTTACTGTATGTTCTTTACCTTTAAAGTTAATAGTAACAATATGTTCATAATTATCACCTTCCCAAGGGTTAAACATGGACTGATGATTAAATGGTGGAGGGCAGGATGTTTTTTCCATTAAATACCCAGGATCATTAGGAAGAGCGTCTTTTTCTATTATTTTGGAGAAAGTATCTAAATCAAAGGCTACCATCCGAATTTTAACTTGATTGGTATGGAGAAAAGTTCGATACATTCTACCGATCAAAAATTCGGAATTGTCAATAATCGCTTTTCCGGTTCGCCAGATACAACGGTCTATTTTTGACCAAACTACTAATGTGCCAGTATCAGTAAAATTTTGACCCATTTTTGTCCAAATTATCGGAATTGCTTTGGCAATAGGTTCAGGTACTTCCGTCATCTGGCGATTTTTAATTTTATCTAAGTCAAGGTAACTATATAGAGCATTTTCTACCCCATTTTGCCATGACCATACCTCTACCCTTTCACATTGGGAAATAGAGGAAGATGGTAAACCCATACCAAAACGACCTATTCCAGTATGTTTATCTTCATTTAAATAAGTACCGTTGCCAAATTGAAGTGCTATACGTAGAACATTAGCATCCATACCACAACCATCATCTAACACTGCGATTTGCTCAATACGCGATCGCTTTCTCTGGTCTACCTGTTGTTTACGTTCACCACAAAGCAACTCCACATGAGATGCACCTGCTTGAATGGCATTATCCATTAATTCAGCGATCGCATGGGCTGCATTTTTATAACCGTTATCTCGCATTGCTTGAACTGCAAGGTGAACCGGAACAATGTCATGGGGGTTAGTACTCATGGGTTTTTCCTCCAAACGTCTTCCCAATTGTGAAAAGCTGATGCTAGTGACCCAAAACCGGGGAGTTGACTGTCAACAACAGTAACTATCTCAGCAGTAGCATTGCCTCCAGCTTTGAGTCCTCGTATGGCCCGTCCTACCATTTGGCTGTAGAGTACAAGGGATTTGGTGGGACGAGCTATGACGGCTGCACTGGTTTTTGGTGCGTCGAATCCAGTGGTCAAAACACCGTAGTTACATAAAATCTTGGTTTGGAGCTGATCATCTTTAAAACTTTGAATCAGTTGTTCTCGTTCTGATTTGGGGGTGTCACCTGTAATAGCACTAGCAATGAACCCTCTTAGCCGCAAAATTGAGGTGATAAGTTGAGCGTGTTCAACGGAGGTACTAAAAAAGATAATCCGGTGATGATTTTTGGCAATTTCTTCTAGTTCAAGGATAATCCCGAGGTTTCGTTGTTCGTGTTCCGCTAATCGAGTCAGAATATATTGTGGAATATCTAACTCAGTATTAATGCGATTGAGGTCTTGGGGACTTATTTCAATCCCAGTTTCATAAAATAAGGGGCGATAGTTAGCTTTAGCAAGGTACTGTTGCTCAACGAGATAATCAATGGGGTTGTCATAACCTTCAATTTCTAGGGTAACTTTCTGTTGCGCGAAGAATTGAGCTAGTTGTGCATCAGCACTAATATCAGCCCAAGTTCTTCCAGGTGTAGCAGTTAACCCTAGTAAGGCGGTTTTTTCGTAGGGGACAACTAGTGCATCCAATACCAGTTTATAGGTTTGGGCGATCGCTTGATGGGCTTCATCTATAATTACCAATGAAGAACGGACACCAAGTTGATTGATAAAGCGAATACTCTTTTTCACGGTGTTGTAAACTTTTGCTAACCCTGCTACTACTAAGCCATCTTTAGCTTGTTCTACATCTAAATCGTGGCTACCCCAGAAGCGATGGGTTGAGATGGGGCGATCGCCTAAACAACCCCATGCTTTTTCAAATTCTGTAACGGCTTGTTCACATAATTCTTCACTATATGCTAACCAAATCACTAAAGTTGGTTCATTGTTTCTCAAATGGTCTGCAATGATACTCATCGCAGTACGGGTTTTACCTGCACCAGTGGGAAGATGAAGAAGAACCCGACGCGGGGGTTGGCTGAGATAGTTTTTAACTTTTTTAGCAGCCTGACGTTGGTGAATAAATAAAGGATATTTAGGAGTATTTGTAATAACTGAAGGAGTTGCATTGGAATTTATATTTTTAGAGGGATGGGGAACTTCAAAGAAGTTAAAGAGATATTTTTTAGTTTCCGAATAACTACTAATTTTAACTTTTTTTAATGCTTGATAAAGGTCTTGATTTACGGGTGCTTCTAGTACAATACTGAGGATTTTAGCCTGTTCTGTGGTCATTAAATCAAATAATAAATCTCGTTTTTCTTTGGAGAGTAGTAGTTCTTCTGGGGTATGAAGAGTTAGGAGAGTTTCTATAAGTTTACTAGGGTGGACTAAATTAGGCTCTAGGAGTTTGAGCAATTGAAAGGTTGCACTACCCAACAATTTTTGTAGTGTTTCTTCATCTGCTTTTGATAGTAGGTCATTTAAGTTCAAACTCTGAAATTCTCCTAATTCATTTTCTTGAACATTTAGATATGGCTTGCAAGCTAACTAAATTTAACCAGAAAGATATTCTAAAATTTCAGCCAATGCAGCATTTCTAATACGTCTAGCACGTTTTTCTCCTACATATGTCATTGTTTCAATCATTTGGTTTTCAGTAGTGTTTAAAACTTGCCTCAGGGTTATCAAATTATGTGCTTTTAATTTCTCTCTCTGCCAGTTACTTAAGTCTAAAATATCAATTGATTCTTCCAATAATCTATCAAGAATTTCTTTTAATGCTGATTCAGATTCTCCTTCTATATCAAACGATAAATCATTGAAAAGAGGATTCTTCATCCCATATTCTGTTACTCTAGATATCTTAAGGGTTTTCGCTATATCAAGACCTTTTTGAAGTGGACTGTTTTCAAGAGCTAATACACATCCAAATTTAATTTCATAACGAGTTCCTACTCCAGAACCAGTTGCACGAACTGCTTCTTTTTCTTTTCTTACTATTCCTGTGTATTCAAGAAGTCTAATTGCTTCTTTAACTGTCTCGGGAACATCTTTGTGAATCCAGAAATAACAAGTTGATTCATTATGTTCAGCCCGTTTATCATTTTTCTCTTTTGTCGCAGGTAAAACCTGGGTTTCAACAAAATTTCTTCCCCAATCTACTATATTTTTATGTCCTTTTTTATATTTATATCCTAATGATGTATGTTCAGTCCATATATCGGAACGATAATATTGTTTAATAACATTATTAACATCTTCCGTTTTCATTTTTGGACATCTAGCTATAGTCTTTAGTAAAATACGAGGATTTCCACTAGATGAATAGGCAAGAATATTAAAATTCATCATATTCCTATTAATAGCTTCTTTTAATTTTTCATCTGCTTGCCTAAAAACTAGTTCTTTCATACTTGCTAAATATTCTTCGCTCAGAATATCTCTTTCTATTCTTAGGAGAGTAGCATCATGAGTCATTTCAAACGTGTTGCCATAAGATGTAACTCCGGGATAAACTGCAGCCTTACAACTTATATATGGTGATCTTAAATCTCGGAAAAGAGTAAAAAATTGCCTTTGTTGTTCCGGTCTGAAAATATGAACAGCCTCGTCAAATAAAAAGCAGATTCTTTGAATATTAGCTTCCTCACAGATTTCCTCTATTGCATCTTTTAAGTTTTCTATATTTGGAATTTCAGATGAATCAATCTTGGTCTTACTATTATATGAACTCTCATAAGCTTGATGAAGACTAGAAAACTTTTTTTCTAAACTTTCAGTATCTTCTTGACTTCTGGACAGTAAAGCAGTAGCTGGACTTGTTCCTATTAACAGTCCTTTTTTTCTTAAAGCTCTTAAAAGATGATAGCAAATAGAGGCAAGCATCCAAGATTGAAACTGCTGTGGATCATCAGTATGAATCAGTGAGCTTGCTACAAAAGTCAGATATACAGGTAATATATGCTTCTCATGGAATTCATCATTTAGCTGCTTTTCTGCCATTTTTAATAAGAAAGATTTACCCGTCCCTCTACTACCTTCAAGAATTATTGGATTTAAAGACTTTAAAGCATTAATTATTTCAGTATCTAATTGTGTACTTACAAAGAATTGTTGAATTTCATCTGGTCTAATATCTTCAGTTCTAAAACGAAAATCATCCATAATTTATTCCTCAACTGCTAATTCAATAACGTTTCTTATTTCGGGTAAATGAGCAAAAAAATCAATTAATGTTGCTTGCAATTTGTTCAAATCATCTTTGTCAAGTGTTTTCATAAATCTTAGACATAATATAAAAGAAATTGTTTGTGATACATTAGAAAAATTTTCAAACCAGATGTTAAAAGTTTCTTGGCTAAAAGATATTTGAACATTATCCTGTCCCCAAGTGTAAGAATTACCATGAACAAATTCAGATAGCTTCTTATAAGTAGTTCTGGCTAATTTATAATATTCATTTACATATTTTTCTAAGTCTGGGAAAAACGCCTTTGTCCATCTTTTAGATAAAACACCTCGATTATCTTGATCTAGATCACTTTGATCTTCATCATCTACTTTTTTTGAACCAACTAATTTACTCCAGTAAATGTCATAATTTCCTTGTTGCCATTCTCGGAGTTCTAATTCATTAGCCGAGAAAAAAATTGTAGCCATAGACAGTTCTAATACAATCCTTAGAGATATAAATGATTGCCTATATAATCCACAAGCTAATGAAAAAGCAGCAAACTGTAACTCACTCGCAACATTTTTTAAAATAACAGATTCTTCTCTATGTTTTAAAACTTCATGCCAAGTTAATATGTCATCTGCAAAAGAATGAACTTTTGCTAGTTGATCTTTTAATATTAAAGATTGATCAATTGTAGTTTTAGTGTCTTCAAAAATATGCTGGTAATACTCTTCTATATTCATAGGCTTTAAATATGACAAACTAAGCAAGGTAACTCATCATCCTCTTGATCTAAAATTGCCTCTAATGCCTGAGCTAAAGGACGATTAGGAGCAACCTTTTTTTCTCTAGCTATTGATTTCTCATGTTGAGAAATAATTTCATCTTTGCGTTCTAGAAGTTGCAATAAGCTCTCTCCCTGTGTCCATGTATAAGTACGACCATCAGCATGATTTGACTCATACTCAACGGCTTTTTGAAATAAATCAGGATGTTTCTGTGCTAACATCACCCATTCATACTTACGTTGGAAGAAGCAGAAGAAACACCCGGAACGACTACGCCAACTATAATACTCTGGCAGTCCAATCCCGCTATCTTCTAGCAGCCGAATAATATCAGCCTTAACCAGACCCCTTTCTTTAAATGGGAACACAGGTTTAATATTAGGTTTGGTGGAAATATAGCCCTCACGATCTTCATCAGCACGGATGCCAATGTAACTGATTGCCTCGTCGTCCCCTACAAAATCCTCTAAAGGTTTAATTTTCATCTTGACAGTACACCACCGCTTCTGAGGAGAGGGTAACATTCCATCATGAATCGCTAACCAATAGTCAAAGCCACGGTTCTCACTGAGATAATGAATTTTTATACCTAGACGTGCTTTAATCCGGTCAAGATACTCGTAGGTTTCCGGTAGTTCTTTATGGGTGTCACAAAAGAAGTATTCCAGAGATGGAATTTCCTTATGTAGTAGTACTGCTAGAGCAGTGCTATCTTTACCTCCTGACATCCCTAATATGTGTCTAACTTTTTTATCTGCCATGGTCTATAGATGGATAGAAATACACTAACTCTGAGGCTGATTCCTTGCTAACCAGGCTGATAGATCGAGCATTCCTGAGTACTCGCACCTTGTCAGAACTGCTCGGAGGGATTCGAGCGAGCGTACACAGGGGAGTCCAGTCTGCTCCGATGACAGAGAGTTTAATCCTTTGCAGGCTAGAACCTTTTGCCTGTAAGTTGTCCCGTCTTAAGCTGATACTCAAAAAAATTAAGATAACCATTCATACATCCGTTGCCAAAGAATATCACAAATCCGCTCTGTTCTTTTTTCAACCAAAGCTTTATTCCAATTACCTGCTACGCCGAGTTCAACTATAGGTTTAACATGATGAGCGTGTGAGGCTTTTTTTAACAAATCAATGGTTACATTCTTCAATTTAACATTGTTTTCTTCTGCCTTTTGTCTTAAATCTTCTAATTTAGTAGGATCTGTTTCCGATAAATACTGATAGTAAATCCATTTTTCAATCCAGCCTTTATTACTAACAGAAGTATTAATTGAAGTGGGTAAAAGTGTTAAGTTACCAATTTGATGATAGTCATCATTATCATATAAAGTATTATCCCATTGCGATTCAACTCTTTGATCTTGATCAGGTTTTTGAGGTGCTATGTGCTCAACACTTTTCAAATTATCTGAATTCCATTGGTTAGGCTCCAGGTAATCTTTTGTTGAACCTTGTACTCCGAGTTTCATTAAACCAGGTTCTTGTGAATCGCAAATAGTATCGTTTGAGCTAATAAAAATAACAAATTTACACACAGCTTTGACATTATCATATCTTAAATTATTAATTGCCCTGCTTTTCCAGCTATCTTGATTAAGTATTCCTTTTTTTTGGAGAGCATTTTTTAAATGATCTTTTAATACATTTGAAGTAACGGCATTATTCCTTTTCTGTTGTTGCCAAGACATTTTTTCCTGGAGTAAATCCCGGTAAACATCATCAAGCCCTGTATTTGGTAATGCAGAACGCCAAAGAGTAAAAAATGCCGTAATAGCTTTACAAGCGACAGCAAAGTCCTCTTGGTAATTAATGCTGGTTTGTTGATTATCATCATTATCTTCTACGAGTTTATCAGGATTAGATAAAGCATAAAAAAGGCTTAGAACTGTATGTGCCATTCTATGGTTTGCCTCTTTAAGATAAACAAGACAGAAAGATGCAATCTTTCTTTGTCTTTCATCTAATAATGTAAGGTTAGGTAAAGATTTATTTAGGTTAGACGAAGAATATATAATATCTTGGGAATATGCAGCTATTTTACCCATTTTATTAATAAATTCTTCTTTATCTGCTAGGGAAGATAGAGAAGAATCTTGAGATTCTACTGAAGAACAGCCTTTTTCAAATTGGTCAATTAACCATTGTCTTTGTTTACTAAACTGCCGTAACAAACTTCTTCCTTCATAAGTTAAAGAAAATAAGCTTAGGTATTCATTAGTTCTTTGATTTTTACTAGAAGCACTCTTCAATTTCTTCATTAAATCTTCTACTCTTGTAAAAGATTGATAAAAATTTGAACTCTTAAAGTCTAGACCATTAGAGGCTGCTATATTAACTACTAAAGGTTTAAATGTCTCAATAGCTGTTAAAGGAGTTCCTGTTGCATTTAATGACTGGAACATATCAAATGCTCTAACTTTTGATACAGGTTTAATAATTGTAAAGCAACAGCGTTGAAGTAAATAATAAGAAAAGGCAAAGAGTTGTACTAGAGAACAGAGATAATTTTGAATTTCACTGAACGATTCTATACCTTCGTAACTTTGAATTTGTTCAGCTAACTCTTTACGCTCGTATATCCATAATTCAGATTGATTTATTTTAGAAGAAATGATATTCCAAGCAGATGGATAATTAATTTCATTATTGTTGTGTGATTTTTTTACTTTACTTAGCCAGTCTTTCATGAATTCTATATTTTGTTCAACTAAAGATTTTTTTGGAGGTCTTGGAAATTCATAATTAGTATTAGTCTGAATTGTTTTAATAAAATTAGCTAAATATGATGATATGTCTGATTTATAGTATTTACTTTCTTCTCCTTCTAGTGTCCAAGCATCAATTGATCCCCTGATAAGAATAGGTTTACGCTCTGGTTGGCCTCTACCTAGATTAAAAGAAAAAAGTTCTTGAAGCTTATTAAAATAACTAGCAAAAGCATCTTGCAACGGAGCAAACTCATGATTTTGGTCTATTTGGTCCATTTTGACCTTTATTTCATAAATTTCTTGATATAAACAACAGGCCAATAATGAAATTGTTGAGATTCTTTGTTGTCCATCAATAATATTGTCTATGCGAGAAGGAATTGCCTTGGAATCTTGAGGTGTAATATTATTAGGTATATCATCTTCGATAACTAAAATAATTGTGCCCATGAAATGTATTTGATCTGGATTAGTTTGTAATTCTGATACTCCCGAACAGATATCATCCATTAATTGCTCAATATTTTGTGTATCCCAACTATATTCCCTCTGATACAGAGGAATATAATATCCAACACCAGGCAGATGAAAAAAGTCTGAAATTGATTCACTTGATGTTTGAAAAAATCTAGAAATATCCATAAAATATCCTTTTAGTAAAAACCACTTTATAAATAACAAACTAAGCAAGGTAAATCATTATGGTCCTGAGCTAAAATTGCCTTTAACTATCCTGGAACTATTCAGCTAACGGACGATCATGAGCAGCCTGTTTTCTCTTACCACTGACCTGCTCTTGTTGAGCAAAGCCTCAGTTTCCACCAAGATAACGAGTTATTATACCTCGATTTGCTTCAATACGAGCAAGATACTCTTAGGTTTGAATTATTCTATCTCTGGAATTGCCTTATGTAGTAATACTGCTTTAGCAGTACTATTTTTACCTCCTGATATCCCTAATATTTAACTTTTTTCTCTCCCATACTTGTATGTTATTGCAATTTGGCACACTTTGTAGTCTCGGTTCGCTCATTTTTGGTACTTATCGGTACTTAATATACCTCTATCGCTTACTGGGCAAGCTTTTCAAGCATTTTAAAAAAGGAGTTTTGATTTATAAAACTTTACTTTTGCAAATTATCTAGAACCTAGTCCAGTAAAGACTTTTAGTCGTGTTGCCCCTGACTTTTCCTGTTATCTTTTTATTCTATCGCTCGCTTACCATAACCACCGTCCCAAAGTCCTATTGTCTTGTCGATGATTCTCATTAAAGGTTACTTGTTGAGAATAAAACTTCACTCCAAAACCCTTATTACGTTAAGGTTTCACGACTTAACAGGAAAAGTCAGATGTTCTTTGCAGTTTTAAGCCAAAAAGAGGATAAAAGTGCAACACTGCGACAAGTAGCAGCAGAGATTAACAAAATAACTGACCCTGATTTAGAAGGGAATATAGCAACCTCAACATACGTGCTAGCTGGGTTAGTAGTATTAGAGAAGGAAGTAGTTCAAAAGTTACTGAGAAAAGAACTTATGCGAGAATCCGTGACTTATCAAGCCATTGTAGCCGAAGGACGCGAAGAAGGATGTGAAACGGAAGCTCGCTTCTTTGTATTACGCCTGTTAAACCGGAAACTGGGCAATGTTCCCGAATCTAGTCTGTCTCAGATTCAAGGACTGTCTTTAGAACAGATGGAAGTATTGGACGAAGCCTTACTAGATTTTTCTACCACTACTGACCTGGAAGCTTGGTTAAACCAGCAATAGATGTGGTAACTCCTTGTTCCCTCCCCTATCTCTCCCCATGCGGTTCAGTAGTCGCTCATAGGGAGCCAGCGTTCCGCTAGGGTTTCTCGATTTGAAGCGACTAGTGCAGGACGGCAGGAGTTATTTCCCAGGTACAATGAGGGGGAATCGTTGGATTGAGTCGCATAAAGACTATTTTGAGTGGGACGTTAACTCTTTTGTCCAAACTTTTCTCCCCTGATTTTTTCACCAGACTGCTTTTCTTTCATCTTCGTGACTCCGTCCCTCAGATCAGGATTTAAAATCCGTTCATTCAATTTTGCTAACACTGCTTGTCGTAACTGCTGATCATCAGGTAACTCTGAAAGAATTTTGTCAACAATCTTCTCAACCTGCGATTCCCTAGAATGATCAACCCAGACCATTTGATGAATTTCCTGACCGTCTGGATGGGTCATTGTAATCCGTCGTGCCTCAAAGCCTTCTCCCTTAGCAGCAACTTCCTTTTGCAAAGCTTCCAGATTTTTAAACCGTCGTACTAGATCCGCTAATTTCATCTCAAATGCAGTTACATCCTCATCTGTCCAAGATTCGGCAGGCTTATCTGCAACAATCATCACCAATGCTTCCAGCCATTGTGTATCACTTACAGTTTCATCCGATGCTGCTTTAGTAAAGCGTCTGAGTAAAGGTTCAATACATTTCCCTACTAAATAATTCGCTCTTACCCGCAAATCTTCCCTGAGTTTCGTTTCCTTGCTCTGGATACTAAAGGCTTCATAAAGAAGTTTTTGACAATCACTCAATAAATTATCATAAGCTGTATGAATTTCTCTGAGAGCATGAACTAACTTAGTACGTAAATTTCTCGCTGCTGTACCATCATCTCCTGCTTCAGTACCAATAGGGGGTAAACCACAAGCTTCTGGTAAAGCTTTGAATAACAAGTCATCTGGTTCAACAGTAGTTTGTAATGCCCTTAAAATGGCTCTGGATTCAGCTTCAAGGCGTTGAGTTTCCTGGGTATACTTAGGCAGTTTCTTGACAAATTGATAAAGAGGGGTAACAACCGTTAACAGGGTTGCGTTACGAACTTTGCCCAATTTATTTAATTGAGGATTGCGTAAAATAGCTTCCAATTCTTTAAATACTTCTGCCCTTAATCCTACTACTGAAAAATACTTGACTGCAAAACGTTCAGGATATTTTACTAATAATTCAAAATGTTCTGATCCTAATACTGGAATAAATGTTCCATCTTGATACAATCCTAAATCATCGGCATGATACAATAATACCGCAGCTAAAATTACTGGAATTGCCCCTTGCTTAACGCCATAGGGAGGTGCTGCTAAACGTTCATAAAGTAGAGCAAAACTTTGGATTTTTTCGGTTGCTGCTAAACAAAAACTGTCAATCGCTTCCCACAAATAATATACACCTGAACTTTCTGATGGCGGGAAGAAATCCCAGTAACCTTCTTCCTGAGGTTCGTGCAGTGTGCCGAAGGCATGAATCCCCGTTTCTTCTAACAGGGAGTAATACATACAGACTTCGGGCCCGTAACCTTCTAATCCTAATCTCTCTTCATTTGGGTGTTCTAACATCGCTTGAATCAATTCGCGTCTTGCCTTTGCTCCTTGAGAGGTTAGATTTCGACGGTTAATTAATTCATTCCATAAAATTGAACTGAGATAATAAACTTGATCACAAACATCTGAAAGTTTACTGTTAAAATCGGTGATATTGTTGAGTTGCTCAGCTTTTCCTGCTATCCAATATCGCTGATTTGTATCTATACTAAACGCCTGATTTAATGTTTCATCTAAAGATTGTTCAGCTTCTACTAACCGATAATTGACCTCTTTTCTTGCTACTCCATCAGTTTGTAATTCTTTGGCTGTTTTTTTGATATTATTTAAAGCCACAGATTCCAAGGTACGGATTCTCAAAATACCCAAGTTAGCTGCACTCAAAATCACCAATGGTTTACCATCACTGGTTGTAGGTGGAACAGAATTAGGGACTTGTTCATCTACCCAATACCCCACAAAACCATCTGCATCCATACTAGTACAACTTAATTGGCTCAAATCTTGTGAACTATCTAGATAATGCCGTTCAAAATAACGTAAAGTCCCCGTCTTATAGCTGTGACGCTGTGCGACTAAAGGTTTGAGAGGACGGTAGAAAGTTAGTAGTCTAACTAAAGATGATCGCTCTTGTTCTATATAAGAATTTAACTCACCATCAATATTAAAATCAGAACCTTGCCAAATTCGTAATTCATCTAATTGACGACGGTGAGTAATTAAATTCTGTCTTAAAAGTTTATCTATAACTTGTTGCCAATAATTAATTTGCTCTTCTGAAGGGCGATCGCACATTGCCCAAGATACTAAAGTTTTTGTTGCTCTCGTTGAACCTGTAACAGTAATTAGGTTTAATATACCAATAGTTTTTAGTACCCTCAAACTATCTTCTTCTAGACGTTTAGCATCACTAATTAAATCGTGAATTTCTACCCATCTTTGCAAGTTAGGACGAGAAGCTAAGCCCATTCCTGCAGATTCGATAAAGTAATCATAAACTCTGTCTAATTTAAGAGTAGGAAAATTATCATCTTTTACTGTTACTTCTTCTAAGAACTTGCGAAATGATAAAGGTTCACTACTAGTTAAAAATGTGAATAATGAACGGTCATTTTGAGCATAGCGTTGACAAAGTGTTGGTAATACTAAAGCAGTTAAAGGATGTAAGGGATATACCTTTTCTATAAGATTATATTTTATTTCTTCATCAACAATTACTGGTTGTAAACAATTAAACCATTCTTGAGAATAATTAGAAATTTCATGACTTATTCCTTCTGATGATGAAGAGTTAATTGCTTGGCCGATTAAACGCATCATCTGTGCAGATGATTCAGTAAAAGGGATATCCTCAAATCGCCCCTGAATTTTTGCCCATTCATTTCGTTGAACAGCAGCTAATCTTTGACTATATTCGGCAAAAGCTTGGTGTAAAATACCGATAATATAAACAGGCGTTTTACTATTTTTTGGTAATTCAGCCAGTTGTTGTAAAAGGTATAAATCTTCAGCCCCTTGATTGTGAGAAGCATACTCTAAGTTCTTACCTAGTTCATCAATTACGAGTAAAATCCCAGTTTTAGATTCTCTGGCTACTTCTAAAACTAAATTAGGTATTTCTTTACTATCAACTGTTCCACCATTATTAATTTCTGCTTCTAAATCTACTAACTTACGAACAATATTTATTTTGTGCTTTTGAGTACCACTCCAAAAACTGTCAACACCTATTAATAAGGCCCTGAGAATAGTATGGCTAATGGGTTCTCTTTGTGCTGTAGCAACAGCCCTGATTAAACCCATTGAGCTAATCTTTTCTTGAATTAGTTGATAAATATTACTCTCTATTCCTAGTATTTCTTCAGCTATTTCTAAGGCTTTGAGATGGATTTTATTTCTAGTAGGAGCGCACAATGATATCAAATAATGAGCAAAAGCAGATTTTCCTGTACCATAAACGCTCGTTAATGTCCAAGCTGTATTCCCTTCTTCAGAATTAAAACTTTTTAAAATGCGTTCCAGAGATTCAATTCCCTTTTTCGTTAAAACATAGCCTTCTAATGCTTCAACACTCTCTAAATCTCTCTCTAAGTTGGTTGAACGAGAATAGCGACGCTGTAGACTAAAATAATGGGAGAGTTTTTTATTAGTCATAGAGTTACTCATTTTTTAGATTTATCAAGAGTTGTAGTATTCTTCTAAAATTTCTTGAGATAAAATATCTGGTTCACCAGTAAAGGATAACTGAATTAATCCTGCGGTATCAGAAAGAATTACTGAATTAAATTTTTTGGCAACTGCTTCTATAGCCTCACATAACATATTTTCTGTCAGTTTAAATACCATCCCCGGACTACCTTCATCATAGAGTAAACGAGAAATAACGATTGTCCTTGTTTTCTCACTTACCCAGCTGGCATATTCTAAACAAGTAGCAACTATGATTGAGGCTGGTAGGTTCGTTTTTGCTCCAATTTTAAAGCGATAATTCTTACCAAAGGTCCGGATTAAATCAAGTTCAGTAAAGGGACAATCTATAGAATCCTCAATAGGGGTATTGCTGTTAATCAAATCCTCGGAGGCATACATTCGCAAAATACAAGCTACATCTTTAATTAAAGAAGATTCAGCAATTTCTTTATTTAAGATTTTTACATAATCTTTCAACCCAGCTAAAATATCCTCTTTTGTGAACTCTATATCCTGAAATATATTAAAGATATAATACCATGCAGCAGCTTCACAGGTTGGTTTTAATAGATTCCAGTGTAATAACCATAGTGATGCTGGATCTTCTAAATAACAGTCCCATCCATTGCTTCCTAGAAGTTTTTCACCGAATTCCGTTGGTGAACTATTCTCAAGAATCTTGAAAGCACTACACCAGTATCGAATGGAGCGCACCATGTTTTTACCAACACCTAAGCGCACAGGAGCATCATCCTGTAAGAAAATTACCGGATTTTTTTTAGCTGCATCAAATCCTTTCTTTAGCCAACCAAAACGAGGGTGAAAGGTTTCATGATTCGCAAATACCGGATTAACTGCACTTTTCTGATATTTTAGGTTGGGGATAGCTTGGATCACAATAGAATATATATAATAGCAATTACTTGGTTTATTATGGCTTAAGGGAGACAAAATTTAAGTTAATTCTGCAAAAAATTATTATGTTATTTTTAATACTAGAATTTGCTTGAACTTAAGTGAAAATTGCCAACTTAACTGCATAATTGCTTGTTGTCAGACATAACCTAGTTCTTTGCGTAATTCTTCCTTCGCCGCCTCCGGCGCCCGACTACCTAGAATTGCATCCGCTGGATCTCCCGGTGTGGCTCTGAGTAAGAGAAATACAATGGTGACAATAGTGAGCAGTTACAGCGGGCCTAGAAGTAATCGAGAGACAATGTAATATTGTAAAGCCTTAGAGGTGATAAGAGTGGCAATAGATACAGTCCATTTACTAGATGTCGTAGCCTTAACTGTAGATATCCCTGATTACAATCTGTGGCGGAGACAAGTTGGTACGGTAGTTGAGACGTTATACCATTTCACTTTAAGTTTGATACATTTAGGGAGGCAGGGAGCAAGGCAACAAAGGGGTTCGACTGTATCAAGATTTTCGGGAAATAGTATTAGCAGGTGGTACAGCGTTTGAGGTTGAATTCAGCGATCGTGACGGACGTACTTATGAATCTGTAGGGTTACGCCCAGAAAAAATTATGGTACTGCATTTTGAACCAGTTTTGCCTGATGCCAAGTCCGAACTGGTCGCAGTATAAGCGGCATAAAAAGGCTGATCTAACATTCCGCACTTCACGATATAGCACAGAGCTAATAACGAATCCGGGGATCTACAGAAGCATTCAAAATATCAATTAAAATGCTAGCACTGACAACAATTGCACCAAAAAATATCAGTATCCCCTGA
>Ga0116230_10002411_pt1 | contig 17987 bp, 12 predicted proteins | sample S1TSphfallax_3_FD_88678 | JGI IMG/M metagenome (GOLD analysis project Ga0116230, IMG submission 88678) | Host-associated microbial communities from peat moss isolated from Minnesota, USA - S1T2_Fd - Sphagnum fallax MG | ecosystem: Host-associated > Plants > Peat moss > Unclassified | place...
CAATGTGATTTGTCATTATCGTTGAAAGAAAGGCACATTGTTTTAGATTACAAAAATAAAACATAAGATCATGCCAAAGGGGTGTTCAAAAAACTTGAGCTAATGTTATAGCTCAAAGTTCATAAACCTTAACCTTGACATTTTGAACTAAAACACATCAACCTTTCATGGTTGTTGTTGCCAAAGAAAGTAATACTTGGTATTTTGATATTGATGTAGGTAAACATTTGGCACCTTGAAGATGTTGGTCCTCCTCATATAGACCTTTGAACCCCTCCCTCATGTTCACGATATGGGGGATAATGGAAGTTAAAAAACAAATGGTGTAGCAACAATCACCATTTTTCATTATACAAGCCACATTATTAATGGAAGATGGCTTGTGCATGAACGTGAAGCCTGAGGTTGGAGGTTGGAGGTTGGAACTTAAAGTTTAATACAATTTTAATCCACCTACATGGATGAATGTCATTTTTACATGGATGAATTTCATTTATGATTTGAGATAAATAAATAAATCATTGGATGAAATTCATCCATGATTAGAAGATAAAGATCAAATTAATTTATATCCATCCTCATTTGTTGTCCAAATATTAATATTTCAAACTTGAATGTCATTTAATAATGATGGATAATGAAATTGTGATAATAGGGAAAATTGATGGTGTGACCAAAATGATTTAAATTTTTTTGTTTAAGAAATAATTTTCATGAAAAATGTTAAGGAATTAAAAAAATTTGTCATGGGTGAATGACTGTCACCCCCGCCCCCCCTACCCCCCCGCCCAATTGTTGTCAACAACATTGGTTAAATTTGAAGAAAAACATGGCGCCTTTGATGAAGAATGAAAAAAAAAAAAACCCCATAGTTGCAAAAGACAATTATATATAGGTTTGAAAGAAGTTGTGGCACCTTTTAGAGGAGGGGGAGGAACAAACCTAATGTCATTGTCAACATTGGGTCAATTTGCCTAAAAAAATGATAGAATTTTTTTTTTAATTTTAAATTTTAAAAACAAAAATTACCATTTGGTGAATGTTAGCATAGTAATGGTAATGTATATATAGTTAAGACCCTTTTGAAATAATGAGATTTAAAACCATAGTCACAAAATACATCTATAATGAAATTTACATTATATTATTCAACAAATGGTATATCATATATAATTAGATTTTGTTTTATGAAGTTTTACTTAATTAAAATTATGGCAAAAACATTTATCCATAAAACTTTAATGATAAAATATAACATTCATCCATAATTTTAATGGAAGTTCTATTTATTAAAAAATGTACTAAATGCAATTAATTATTTTCATCCATACATTAGATGAATGAAAAAAATCATCCATAATGAAGATGAATGTTTATTTTCATCCCTATGTTTGCATCTAAGTTTATTAGTCAACATTCATTTTGCGATTAAATTCTTGGGTTTTAATTTACTTGCATGTGTATAGGTAAAAATACATTTTAGCATCCCAAGTTCCAACTCTAGGCTTTAGGCTCGGGCTCTAGGCTCATGTAATAGCTTGCCTCCAATAATTTTCATTTTCATGATCATTACATGGTGAAAACAACAAAAAAGTTCAAAAAAAACTTTCCATTGTAATCAAAAGGATTTTTACTTCCCATTGGTGAAGGAGTCTCCTTAATAAAAGTTACTTTTATTGTTGGCCATAACATCAAGATGCAAATAACATCAATTGTCACTATTGTTTAGTTCAAACAAATTTTGTGCCATGCATGAAATTAAACATAGATGTCATGGTCCTTGGAATTAACAACAATTTCCAATTATTTCATACCTACCCACTTTGTGAGGGATGTGTTGTTGGAAAACAACCCCAAAAAATTCCAACTTTTCTTGAAAATGATTTTGAAACCAAAGTTGTGTTCAAACTCATACATTTAGACAAATGTGGTCCCATGCAAATAAAGTCTTTGAATGGATTTGTCTACTTTGCAACATCTATAGATGATTATTCATGATTCATAATAGTTTATTTCCTCAAGAGCAAATATGATGTCTTTCAATGTTTTAATATTACAAAGATATTGTTGAAGCTCAAATAGGTAACAAAATTAAATTTTTGTGATTTGACATTGGTGAATACATTTATAGTATTTTATCAAGTTTTGTGAAGATAATGGCATGTCTTGACCATATATATGCCACATATATTTGAACAAAACAAGGTGTTTAAATGGAAGAACCACATTTTTGTTTGAAGTTGCCCACGACATGTAACCTACAACATGTAGCCTTTCCGAATAGCTAAACTCCCACATGTAGGTGTAAACACAATAAAATGGCTCACCTATGGCATGACCAATGGTTAATTTTACCTATTTTTAAGTGGGACATTAAATTAATGCTGAAAATGTTTTATGTACTTATACAACAATGCTTTTAATATATTATGTAACCATTTAAAAAAGTTTGAAATGAATGTAATGAATATAAAAATACCCAAAAAAACTTTTAAAGCATTGTAACCAATGTTTTTCACTATTTAAAAGACTTAAAAAAAGACTTTAAAATATTTGAAAATACATATGTTTAAGTTTTTAAAAATATCAACCTTAACATAATACTATGATTAAAATTTTAAACATTTTAAAATATATATTTCAAAATTTTCCAAGAATATTTAGATTAAACATAGGACAATGTGGGTGGGTGTGAGTCATTTAACATGTTTAGACCCATACTTTTTGGGTTAGAGCTTATAATAGTTGTTATATTCAAAACCAGTTTTTGGATGTCATAGTGTCATTTTGTTTGCACTTCTATGGATTAAAATTTGTTTCATGTCAAATGTTTTTTAAATTTATAAAAAGGGATTTGATCATATGATTTTTATATAATCTAGTTTGATTAAAAAAAAAAATGAAATAATTTGAAATGGAAAGTTTTACATCAAATGGGGCACTTTTAATTGCAAACAAGTTATGATGTGACAATCTTTATAAAAGGTGGAAATGGACTCATTATAATCATAGTTTGCAATGAAATAACACAAATAAAAATAAAAATTATTCATAATTGTGGTTTGCAAATCCAAAATGAGTTCTTTTAAACTATTTCAGCATTATATGAAAGTTTGGTGGACTTTTGATGACCAAAAATCAACATAAATGGCAAAGTCCCCCATGTTATGATTTTGTAAAATTGAGGAAAACAAAACATGAAGATTGTAACCTAATTTACATTACATGGTTAGGTGTCATGTATTGTTCATTGGAAATTTAGATGAATGTTAAAGACAAATTCACAACTTGAAATTTTTGGCTTGTAAAAAATACATTGTAAAGAGTATTATTTAGGACTCAAAATTTTGGTCAAAAGTGGCTTACTTTAAAGTGCAAATACCCATGACTAAACCCCCATGATCACCTCAAAAACATGCTTATGATGTTCCATGGGAGACACTTATTCTAATTCTACCTACTCTTCTTACTTTACCCCAAAACCTTTGAATGTTCAAGCAACTTTGCTATTTCCATCCATTCATTGAACCTCATCTCCTCCCTATGGTCTTACACCTTTTAGTGATCACAACATTGATGATTGATCATGACCTATTTGAAAATTCATCTTATCAAAACCTCAATCCTATTTCAAGCCCTTTAGGTTCTCTTCCTCCCCTTATCAATTTACTTAAACTATAAAAGGGAAAATTACCAAGTACACCAATTATGTTGCAAACTTGGTGACCATTTCCAACTTTTACCAAATTGATGAACTAGCCATGGTTGATGAAGCTTTAATTAATTTAAGAAGGAACCATTGGAAGGAAGCTTTGGAGTCTAAATATTTTATGTAAAAATGCCATAAAATTTTGCATATATTTTTTGTACTAAATAAACAATAATATATATTTTTCTAATGCATTCTACTATTCTTAATATTTTATGTATTTATCACAAGCTTATTACTTTAGTTGATATTTTTACATTTTTCAAATCTAACTATTAAAATGATTGTTATTAATGTTAATTGAACATTATACACCTTAATACACATTTTGATTTAAAACTTGAATTTTTGGATTATGACAACGTGAAGCTTGAAAATGTGGAAAGAGTTATTTTGTGCAATTTTGATAATATTGCAATTTATGGATAATAGTTTGATAGTAGATTAAAAGATTAATTGATACAAGGGCAAACCCATCCTTGGGTGGTACCATTAGGAACCACCTCACTGACCAAATTCAAAGAAAGGTGGACTCAATTTAATTTAATTTTTAAAAATTAATCTTTTTTAAAATGTGATTTTTACTATTGACTTGCACCACATGAACTTTGTGTTCCCACCTAAGTATACATTGTGGAAAATTTGTAAACACCTACATAGGCTACACAAGTAAAAGATTTGCATTTTTGACATGTGTTTTTGACATTCTTGACGCCTTATCATTGAGTGTCAAGTTGCATCATTGTAATGTTTTTTTGGTTCATCAACTTTAGTCATTAGGGTTGGCTCAAATTGTTGATTGAAAAGAAAAGAAATGAAAATTATTACCACAAACTTGTAAATGTGAATGCAATGGGCTTTTTAAACTTCTTAGTCCCAAACTTTGGAAATTGCTAAAAACATTATGGTCGCCTCAATCCAATACTACTAAACAAATAAAAAAGAGGACAATATGAAGCCTTCCTAGAAATTAAACACATTAAAAGAAGTGAAAAAAACATGTTCCTTTTGTGTTCTAAAACAAACGAACCCCAAATGTTACATTTTTGAAACTTTTTCCTTGATCACTCATTTGGAATATTAAAACTTACATTTTTGTAAATCCAATTGAATTTTGAAATTTTATATGACTTGGGTAATCTTTTGAAATAAAAATTGAAATGAAAAGTTTTCCTTAAATGAGTCCTATGTTGTTTAAAAATTAGATGGGTTTAAAAGTTTTGGGGAGTGGCATTCCTATTGGTACCACCCAAGGATGGGTTTGCCCACAATATCTTTAGCTTTTGAAAATTTCTCCATATCACATTTGATACATTCATATAGGGGTTGAGTATTTTAAAGTGTACCATTTAGGACTAAGGGGAGGTAATCCCTATGAAGTTTTATATTTTGATTTTCATAAAGATGAAAGAATGAATATTTTTGAATATTTTATGAAAAATTAAACCATCACACACTTAAAACCATCAATATCATTCACTTTGTCATGTCCACATGTATGGTAAATACAATTAGTAAAAACATATTTTAAAAATGATGTTCTAACACATTTTTGGTATTCATCAAATAGTTTGGATTTGTAGTTCAAAAGGTCAACCTCATAAGGTGTCACCTATTCTTTAATGTACTCTTCACACAATTTTCTTCTTTTGCCTTTGAGGATAGCTTTTTTGGCCTACTTTATTTTGGTTGGACCCAAAAATGCAAGATGTTGATTCAACACTACCACCAAGTCAATTGGTTGTTAGTTACAAGTGGATTTTGAGAAGGAATCATCATATTTCAATATTGGAACATTGCTCATGAGAAAAACTCCAGGAATTAGTTATTAAAATTATATCATTAAGAATAAAAATTGCATGTGTAGCTACGCATAATTAATTTTCACATTCACCAAATGAACATGAAATCATTCTTAAACTTTTAAAATCTTAAATGAAGAAATAAACATGCTTCAACTTAGAAACTTTGTTCACCTTAAAAGGTTTATAGTCTTTTCAAAACCATTTATGAGTTAAAACAATTAGGTGAATGTGGTATGGGAGATATTATTTTTATTTCCTACAAAGTGAGATCAAAAAGTATGTTGTTGATCCCAACATATGTATCAAAACAATTCAAGTCATTTTGTCCTTTTAACTTGGTTTTATGCGAATGATTAATTAAAATTTGTGAGCAATGATGAATGATTCTTATAAGGTGTCAAAGTTGACCTCTCTAGTGCATTTTAAATGGCTAATTTATGAACCCCATAGAATAAATTGTTTTTAGATTCAAGTAAGTAAGACCATCATTTCAACCATTCCATTCACTTGCTTCAAGAGAGATATCTTGAGGATATTTTAAAACATTTTGTGACATTGGAATGTAAGGTTGAAAGCAAGATAAAATAAACAAAAAAATAAATGTCTCCATTTAAATTATGTGTCATTCACATAATTATAATAAAAGAACATAAAGTTGAGCAAGAATATGTGTCAAGTACTATCCATGTTTGAGTTATTAAGTTTAAAAGAATATCATTTTAAAAAACCAAAAACAATTTGAGCCTTATATATAAAGTAAAAATACATTTGAAACCAATTAATTAATGTGTTCAAACATATTTTTACATTTAAATACTTTATAAAATAGACATTGTATGGGCATAAGCAAGACAAAATGAACAATTTTAAATACAAAAATATGCAAAATAGATATAAAATAGTAACAAAACCCATGATAAAATGATAATACATTGATTTTCTTTATATGAATGATTAAAAATTTAAATAATTCTTCCCTACAATGCATTAGTTTTCAAATTTTGCATCATAAAATAAATTGAAAGTAAGATTTTCAAGATATAAATAGCTTTTACAGTCTATTTTTTGCCAAGTGTGAACTTTTGTAAATGCTAAATATGATGCAACAAATAGAAAATAGATTAGATTTTTTTAATCCCTTAGAAATATAATTATTTTTATATCCTAACATTGTATAAGTGTATTTCATTATATATTCTATGTTTAAAGTTCCCCAACCATGAATTTACCACCCATTAAACACAGACATTTTTGTTTATTTTCAAACCTTATTGGGTGAAAACATCCTTGGGTGGTACCACTAGGAATGTCACACCTTGATTTTCATAGACCTATCAAATTTTAATAATCATAGGAAACATTTAAATAAATATTTTCATAAGATATTTTCAATGAGTACATTTATCAAGTTCCATAGATTTTAGAATTTTAATAATATAAAGAATATTGTGTATTTTGATGTTCCTAATGATCGTTCTTTATTTTGTTAATGTAGATTATTTTACATGTAAAAAAAATGACCAAAGGTTTTTTTTAATCATACTTCCATTCATTTTGGTGTTACTTTATTGTTTTCATATACAAAATACAAGGTAAAAATGAAAATGAATTTGTGAAGTACATTTTTTGTTTACTTTAATATCATGCTTGCACCCATATGTACTAAGTTAAGATATAAAGATCACCATATATTTGAGGTTGTCGTAAAAAATTTCTAATCTATCTTTGTTAAAACATATTTGACACCTACTTAAAATTAAAGTTGATTCTAAGAAATTAGAGTTCACAAATAGATGACATTTAAAAGATATTAAAACAATGCAAAAATTGAAAATTAATGCGTCCAAATTGGGTATTAGGAACCACTATGGGATATAGCAATTGTTTGATTTCATTGAGATAAACACTAATTTAAGATGATGCTAGATTTATTAGATTTTTTGCAAAAGCATTTTTAATGTATTATGAGAACATTAGGATAAATCTGAAATGAAACTAATGAACATGGAATACCCAAAAACGCTTTTAAAGCAATGTACCCAATTTGCTTTTTGTTGCTCGAAGGACTTTCAATAAGAGTTGAAATTATTTGAAAATAAAATTTTAATGAGATTTTTTTTGCATACACATTTGGATATCATATATGATGCAACATCTTTTGGATCATAAAAATTATAATTATTTTTATATTGATATGTAAATCATGATTTTAAGAATATTTTACAAAATATGCTACTTTTAAAGATTTGATTCTCAATGCAAAGGTATTTTATCTTTGATCATTCAATTAAAACCATCAAATGTTTCACAACTTTATGATATGAATTTTTGTTGCATATTGAAGTTGTCAGTTGCTTCATGTATGCAAATACAAATACTTTTCGAAACTTGGCTTTTCTAACATCTTTTGACATGTACAAACCTCAAAACATTCATTACTTTTGTTGGTTGGGGTAAGAAAGGTTCTAGGATCATGGCATGTCACAAATTAATGCATTTGACAACAATAAAATGCACTTTTTGCTTTGTACATATCACTAAACATATGGCAATTAAATATGGTGGTGCTAGTCTAAAAATTCAAAGATGGATTGCCTCTAATGACAAATAATCAAGACTTTTGCAAGCCTACATCTAGATACATATTTTATGCTTGTTGGAGGTGAAATTTCATGGCTCAATGTGATTTAAGCAAGCTATTGTTGATCTTTCCTCAACAGAAATTGAGTACATTGTAGCTATTTTAGCAACAAATAAAATTGTGTGGCTAACATAACTAATGAAATACCTTGGATCAATTTCCTTAATTGGAACCTATTCAACTAATGTGTGATGATCAATCTTGCATTGTGCTGTCAAAGACATCTAAAGAGCATGACCCATTATTCATATCGACATCAAGTATCATTATTTGAGGGAGAAGGTGGCAAGCTCAGAGATAGAATTTGCTATACATAACAACTGCACACAAATGTTGTCACAAAATCTCTTCACAAATTGAAATCACCAAGTTTGTGTAGAAAGGAAAGGATTGACAACTCCACATCCTAAAGCATGATCAGGTCTTCTTTTTAAAGTGAGGGTGTTAATGATAGATATTCATTTAGGGTTAACATGAACACACCATACCCTTTCATACTCTTGGGTTGTGTTTGGAACTCTTAAGGGGATCTTCTACGTTTTGACATTAACTCATAATCGCAATATACAAAGCACAGTTTTGTTTATCAGATTGTGGTTGTTGGTAATCCATAACATCGTATTGGGTTACATACCCATTTGATGCACTTGGGGTCTGCTTGCAAGGAGTTTCTTAAGGACTTTGAGAATGAGGATGATCAATCCAAAAGCTATTGCAAGATTAGAAGACTTGAATGGAGAGTAACATTTGGTGTGTGTCCAATGGAGCTATGACCAAGGTCTGGTGGTAGTACTAGAGCACTACAGACTGTCCTCAAACCAAAGCAATTTCAACAGATGTTATTATGGCACTTGGACTTGAAGCCAAGAAGAATTTTGGGGTGTGCAAGTGACCCACAAAGTATCTCACATTTTGGGCTGGATGCAATGGAGAAGGTCAACAGAAATTGCAAATGCCCAACTTTTTCAGGCTGCAATTCAAAGAGGATAAGATGTATATTTCTAGTACGTGTATCACTACTTGGAACTTGGAGAAAAGCTCTAGTTCTGCTACAACTGTGAGATTGTGGTGGGTATAGATAAACAGGATGGCATTTTCTTGTTAGGAGAGCTGAAAGTTACTATCTGTATTATGTTATATCTGTGTTCATATATGAGAACTGGAATGATCCAAGCATCCCAAGATTTCACTGTGGATCACACAATTCAAATGCAGGCCTGCTGTGCTATCCTACCTTGAATTTGAATGCTGCGCCTTCCAGTTGGAATTACTGAAGATGCCAAGGAGCTCATTCTTGAAATTTTTCTACTTACCCAAGTTTCTTGGAAACAAATTTCAACTTTATTTTTGGTGCTGCCATTTTGTCATTGCTTTCTATCAATTTCAAAACTAGCAGGGACTAAATGCAAGTTATGGGATTAGAACGATGACTTTAAAATATACTGAATTTTGTTTGTACAATAGCAAGACTTTCCTGGACATGGCCCAGGTGGATCATGTGGCCATGCCATCAGCTTGGGTGGAGGAGTAGTGCAGGTGGGAATTTGTGTTGTGCAATTGAGCACAAAGAGGTATCAGAGAGTCAATAGTGGATCAGAAAATTTGCACCACTAGGTTGACCTCATCCTTGGCTGCAAGCAACTTGAGGCTTTAATTGGTATGGCTGCCAAATACTATTGGCCTTGTCCAGTATTTGCTGTAGAAATTTAGGTTTTTTGGGTAGGGTTTATTTGTTTTTGGACCCCAATATTTTAGTGTGAACGAAGTTCCAGCTTTTTCATGTTTGGGAGGGTTTGTCACCAGGGAACCATCTGGGAGTCCCATAAACATGACATTCTAAAATGTACTCATTGGTCATTGTAGGAATCCAAGATCTAGACACACAAATGAATCACAAAACAAACTTGCTGTCAACCAAGAAGAAACTCAGCAACCACACCTCCTATTCCTCTTTTGTGCTCTAGTTGTGCATGACAGTCCTTGTGCAACTTCTCAATTCTCAGATGCAAATCATGCATAATATTTCAACTGAAGATTGGATGCGGAAAAAGAGATGTGGAAAAAGTTGCTGTTTGCCGCAGCTATCCTCTTCTAAATACACGTTACAAAAGTGGCACAAGGATCCAGTAACAGCATTGCTCCTTAGTAATGACTTGAAAGCTGCTGTGCAGTGGCAACAGACAACGGGGGTCATGTGGTCTCATGGATATTATCAGATGATGTCTTCAAGAACCCATCTGTACAACAAACTCAGGTACCCATATGCTTGTCGTGAATTTGACCGGCATACATGTAAAAGTGGACTTAGGGGATATCTGCATTTGTGTTAATAGCTTTCAGAAGTTGCAGCCATCATAGATCTGTATTTTGTAAACTTGCACAAGTTAGCCTAGATACAAAGTATAAACTTGCATGTTTGAAGAAAGCACATCCTCTGTTCTTCTCTGTTACCAAATGAACATGAAATTCTCTATGCTAGTGTCTATGCTACTTAGCTGTAACTGCTGGTGGTTGAATCATAACTCAGGCTTGTTGCAGTTTGACAAATGCACATCTTGTCAAATTTGTCTGATTGTTGATGCCCAGAATTAGAGACATTATCACTGTCAGCACTCTGGTTAAATCTTCTGTGCACACCTGCTGCTCCACCTGATCACCTTATATTGAAGAACCTTCATGGGTAGCTCTCCACTGTACATGTGTGTATGTTATGTGTGTAGACAGCTAAACTCATCCAGTGTTGAAGAGACTGTTGACAGAGAACCTACTGCCAATGACAGGGGCTGGTGACAGTGCCTACTTACTCCTACAAGTTTGTCAATTTGGACACAACAGTCTAAAGCAGTACATTCTAGACCAGAATTCACCAGCAGGGTGAGGGGCATTGATATTACCCACTTTCCTGCACTCACCCTTCAAGGCCTTCTTCACCATTTTTCTGTAGAAATTTACACTCAGATCTGTCAAATTAGACACATTATAGAATGGAACACGGATCTATTGTTTAGATGAGGATTGTGCTGCAGGTCCAGCTTGTATCCTGCTTTGCTCTTATTGTCGCTTCAGTATTCAAACACTTCTTTTGTCAATTTGTTACATTCTCATGGCAGTTGTTGTCACTTTGGCAGATGTTCTTGGCTGCAAGTCAGTTGGTTCCTTGTTGACTGATGATTTCAGTAACTGCAGCAATTCATGAGGCCTGATTTTGATGCTCTCCCATGTATGCAGACCCTACAGGATCTAAGTGTCTTGACCCTGCATGAAAACTGAATATCTATTGGAGCCAAGTTATGAACTTGATGTCCTTTGGCTCTCGGTGTTTTCAGACAACTGTTGGTTCCTCAGAATGTGTGTTCAAAATTGGCAAACAAAAGCAGCACTTTGACATTCCACCTTTCAGCTGTTGCAGTTCTTACAGGACAGACAAGTGTGCTCAATTTTGTAGACACTAGTATGGTCACAAGATGTGGTATCAAAGAACAAAGGTTGACTCCTGATGGTCTGAAGCCCAGGAAGGTTCTTGCAAAGGCAATTTGGAGTCCAGTGTACATGTAGAAATGAGTACTAAGTGTAATACATATGTCCAATCTTTTTGTTGCTGAGGCCACCATGTACATGATACAGTGATGAGGACCCAAATGTCCAGATCAGAACTCAATACTTCAGGTTGCAAAGGTGAGTATTGTAACAAGCGTGAAACTGTTGATAAGGGATATACTCATCTTCTTTGATGTTAAAGTCTATACTCGGACATGAAGGATAAGTGTTAAACTATGCATCAAGAAGGTCACACAAGTTCAGTGTTCAGGTTGTCTAATTTCAAACTGAATATTAAGCTGATTAGAATCATGGTGGAAACCTGTGAAAAACCACCAAAGATAAGGGATCAGCATTTTAGCATTCAAGCATCGTGTGGAATGGTAACAGATTCCAGAAGATAAGGGATCATATTACAACTTGAACAACATTTTAGCTCTGCAATCCACAACCAGGTTGACATGTCTAATTTCAAGCCCTGAAATCAACAACAAACACATTGTGAATGGTCTTCTTACAGACGCAGGCAACAAGCTGCTGACAAACTATTTTTTGTCTGTTGAACTCTCTCTCACCTTGGAACTAATAAGACGAACAATGCAGACACAGACTTATTGCACACCAGCAGCAAAGATCTTAAATTCACAAGACTTTTGGTATTCAATGAATCAACAATACTGACTACCCAAGGGGACACTGCATTACAAAAACCAAGCTTTTCAGCTTTCATATTGCTAGCTCATACAATAATAGTTTCACACCATGTACATTAAAACTACTATTGCAAGTTCAAAGAGGGAATTAATTAAGTTGCAACCTTAACTGCATATCATTTTGGTCTGGATGCTCCAGAGGGGGCAGCTTGAAACACATCACCAGCTTAGGACTCTACAAAATGTACACAAACTATGAACAACAAAGGCTCAATGATCATCACCCAGCCATTGCAGAGGACATCAATGTTCATCATGACTCTTCTATTGAGCATTACAGTCTACTCAATTTGTTTTAGCGGCTGCACACTATTTACTTGTCTGGTACTCTACAAGCCTTTTGTGTTCACTAGATTTGAGTTTTGGTAAGAAATTGCTCGTCTACCCAAGCAGCTGGCTGGCTACTGAGCCACATTACTCAGGCTATGAAATAAACTCAGGATTCATGGTGAAATGCAAGTCTGTGCAAGCAGATCTGCAAAGATTACAACATTGGACCCAGTATGATGCCCCAAACTTAGGCAATGATTTGGTGGGCCTAGACTAAAAAGGGCATTGTGGTGTTGTTGGGCTCTTGAATTGAGCTGAAAACTAAGTCCTGACGGTTTGCAGAGCTCTATAGTACTTTGCTTGACTGCATCCACATTAAGCTTGCACAAGATGGTACTGTTCAGGTCTTTCAGCGCCCTTGGGATGATGTTTGTAAGCATTGGAGAGGAATTCTTGGAAGGTAAAAGCTCGGTAGATTCGAGGTTGTTGTGGCGTGACGAGCTCTTCAGGTGCCATAATGGTTGCACTCAAAGGAGGGTTAAGGAAGCAGGCCATTGAGAGACGCTTACTGGTACCATTCACAATTGCCCTGTGTAATACACTCTTGTATCTCCTGTTGCTCAAGATCTGCAAAGCAAAAGACAATAATTTTCCACATCATGAGTCCAATAGGAATTCCAATTAGCAAAAAAGGAAGAAAATTTCCTCCAAAGACAGAATCACCAAACTTTTTCAAGGACTTGGCTCTCTCCTTCTACAAACAGTTCAACAACCAGCTTATTTATAACCGTCAGAGATTGCCACACACTTTGTACTAGCTACTGTCACTGCTGCAGTGCTGCTGCATTCGGGTATAGCATGGACTTGGTCCCCTTGCAATATCTTCTTCCAACAGATCATGTCAGAAACTTGCACATGTGACTGCAAGTTACTAAGATCCTTGCTGCAAAATGTGCTGAATCTTTTGACTGTGATCTTACAATCAGTGAATCTTGTGAAGATTGCTCAAACAGACATATATTCTGCTGCTGCAGCTGTTGTTTAAAATAATTGTCAGTCCTTAAAAACAAAACTTCTTGTACAGTGAAGAAGAAGAAGAAGAAGATGATTATGATGAAGAGTGGGGCTTCATGCATGCAAGTGCTGATCACTCTTAGCATACACTCACTCACTCTTGGCCCTATTGCAAAGTTCAAAACCAGACTGTTGACTTGGCATGATGATGATAATGATGATAGAGAATGTGAATAATGAATCTACTGACAAAGTGTTTTGACTTTTTGTACACGTAGCAGGGGACAGAGAATAAGAGCTCATAGAGTCCTGTCCTGGCAGGATTTGATGTAATATTCCAGGCCACATGCAGGCAGGCTAGGCAGGGCCCACTGCAAATAGCTGGTACCGGCCTAGTTTCAGCTGGTAACCATCAGGGTTTATCTTGATAGAGGTGGAAAGAGAATGAAAGCTGATTCAATATCTAGATGCAGTGAGCGTCTGGACTAGCAAAAGCTGTTTTAGCTGCTCTGCTGCATCTCATCATCACTCCAGTGTGAATCACAAATAGAACAAGCTGAGGCCAAACTAGCTTAGCTTCTGTTACATCTCGGGAATACGTCATATTCTGTTGCAGCTTTGCAGCCCTGCTGGATCAACTTCTTGGTTCTTTGGTTCGTTGGCTGGCTGCTGCATGCTTTGGATTCATGCAAGTCAACCCGGAGAATCATTACTGGACCAGTAGCTACATGTACATACAACTCACCACTGCCAGCAAAAACTTGTGTGGAGAAGGTCTAGCATTTGTTGCAAGAATGTACAAAATTATTGGGAAGTCTGCACATGACTAGAGTACTACTGTATGTGTGTGTGCGTGTGTACCTGGAAGAGGTCACCAACGTTCACGACGAAGCACTCGGGTCGAGGTTTGACGGTGACCCACTGCTCGTTGATGAATACTTGTAAGCCGACCACATTGTCCTGGTGAAGAATGGTGAGGAGATGAGGGTCGGTGTGAGCGCGAAGCCCAATTGCGAGCTCGGGCTCAGGACACGGAGGATACAAGTTCAAGCGCATGGACACCATGGCTGATTCTTCGAAGTAGTGGTTCAGTCGCGTTGGCGGCAAACCTAGACCTTCCGCAAGAAGCTCAGTGAGCTGCCTTGCTAGCTTCTCCACTTCGCCCATGTACTCTTCCAATGTCTCACTGCACACACAACACACGCCACCATGCATCTAACCGTTCGTTATGATGTTCTAGAGCTACTCATTCTTCCAGCATCTGCGAATCTAGATCCAATAGGGACGAGATTTCATGCAAAACTTGAGGCTATGTCCACCAGCTTGCAGTCTGAAGAAAACATCATGCAATACCTGAAATCCTCCTGCTCAGAGTCGAAGAGTTTGGAGGCGTATTCGGCGATGTTGGAGTAAGGATGTAGCTGTAAACTGAAGCTTTCTGCCCAGTGTCTCACAGTCTGGTCAACCCATGTGTTAGCTCCGTAACCGAACTTCTCGCCCGGGGGTCGATGTGCTCTTTCCTTCGCTTCAAGCGGACGCTCGAAGAGACGGTGCGCTTGCGCCTGGCATCTCGCAATCAGTTTGAGGTCTACTCCATGGTTTTCCACTTGCAGAAACCCCCATTTCTCGCAAGCTTCGGCCATGGCACACACCACTGACTGTCTGTCGGTCTCCCCACCCGTCCACAGCTTCGAGAGGTCGATGACAGGAACGTCGAGAAGCTCTGAACTCTGTGCGCATACAGACGCCCTGTCGTCTTCCACTTCCACGAACATCTCTGGGAGCTTCATTGAACCTTGTAGGATAGCTGAAATCAATACTGCGTTGGTCAGTGAACCTGAGCTCGCTGCCAACATGGCTGCTAGATCTGAGGTAGCTGGAAGTCTCGTAGACGGTATCTGTTGCATACCCATGATGGCTGCCACAAATCCCAGCGGCTTGGAATTCAACAAAAACGAGAAAAAACACTAGAAGATTCTTGAACGAAGCCTGCAGCTGCGCACTTGGGTCGAGAGTTTGAAAGCTAATGATCAACGATTCTGAAGAGTCCAATCCAGCTCGCACATTTCAGCTGCCAGAAGGTTATCAGAAGATTTTCGAGAACGGAGCTTGCAAGGTACTAGAACTTGGAAGTTCGACGGGGGCTTTACGATATACAAGGTTGTTGTGACGAACTGCAACCACATGTCTCGCTTCTTCGAGTTACAGGAATGCTCCAAGCTCTCGACGTCTTGCACGCGGAGTCTAACTTAAACTATTGGCGGAGAACTAAAGCATTTTGTACCACAGACATTAACTTTTCTACAACTTCGTACAAGTGCGCAGCGGAACAGACTGGCTGACTAGGCAAGAACAAGAAGAACTGAACAAGCTTGCTATGAAAGATTTCGGACGTCGACAAGTGCATTGACAATGAAGAAGCTGTAGAGGACTAGACGTTTACAACAACATTCACAAGTTGTGAGATCTTCAAAGCTCAACATGTATATATTTTTGGAATCAAGAATCGACAGCTCGCGGCTCGACAAAGCAACATTCAACTCAAAACAATACTAGGCACACGCAACGACAAACTTTGCGTTAACGCGTAACCCAAGCTTAGATTGGTCGAGATCGAGGAGTCGGGCTACTGCAGCTGGGAGGAAAGACAAGCGAGAACAGGATCAACGACTAGCTGGCTGGAACAACACTATGAAGCCATGCATCCAAAATGGACGAGAGGAAGTGGCCGGGACGTTGTATCCAGATCAGTTCGGAACATCAAACACATGAAGAACAGGCAGCTCTTGAATATAAGCGGGTGGTGATCACTACAAACTCAGGGCTCCATCAGATACCGTCAGTCTAACTGGACGTCGAGATGCAGATCAACATGAACTAGCTGGACAACTGCTGGACATTAAGAAATGCTCGAATTCGAAGCAAGCCTGCAACACTGACTAGAAATTAGTTACACTCTAGTATCCGAGTTTTATAAAAGCTGGACTGAAGAACAAACCCCCCAAGCAAGCAAACAAGCAAGCAAGCAGTTGCTCCAACACGTTACAAATATGCCAATTTCAAACGTCTCAAAGGACGTTACGTGGATCAGCTGAACTAGCTAGTAACTTGCAGCAGTACCCCTGAAACCAGGAAATTAAGAACTAGCTGTAGATCAACAACACTAGCGAGTGAAAGACCTAGAAAATGTATACCAACCCTTGAACCCAAGCAGCAGATCGGGTGCGGACACGAGGAGAGAAGAATGTGCAGTCTAGAGAGACACTGATGAGGATGAGCGAGGTGCAAGGCAAATGAAGAAGAGGAACGTGAGAGAGAGAGAGAGAGAGAGAGAGCGAGCGAGAGAGAGAGAGAGAGAGAGAGAGAGAGAGTCTGCAGCACCAGCAAGTGCGGAAGGGTAAGCGGAGTAGCAGGAAAGGCAGTGGGCGTGGGATGGGATGTTGTTGGGCAGAGAAAAGGGCGAGGAGGCAGGGTCTTTTATATTTAGCTCAGCAGCGGCAGGAGCCGAGAAGACGCATCTGGTTGCAAACCCAAATTGGGCAGACAACGCCGTGGACGCTTCTTTCCTGGTACCCGCCATTCCGGGAGGGAGTGTCTGGAGAGCCAGCAGCCACTAGCTTCTGCCAGACAGTCTCGCCTCTCAGGCCGTCAGTCAGTAAGTCAGTCGCAGTCACTAGGTCCACTGCATCTCGTCTTCACCCAGCTATTTGGCCCACTGTTGTACGTTCCCTTCCATTGTACGCATGTACGTATACCTACGTATACCCACAACCCCAACTGTTCATACACCCATACAAACACATACATACCTACATACCTACCTACATATATACAGGCTTTAAGCTGTGGTGCAGTACTGATGAAGACTCTGAAGCTAGCTTTCAACGAACCTCTCTCATTGCTAGCTCAATAGTTTTTGGTTCCACTTACAAATTACTTTTGGAGCAAAAAAACTGGTCTACTAATTAAGTGTTTTCAACACCTAGATTAGTTACTTAATTGGGTAACTAACTAGAGCACAATGAGATCACACATACATATCTGCTTACATGAGATTTTGCACCTGGTGAAACTCAGTTAAAACCGAGGGATTTTAGGTTTTACCTCCTGCAAGAACCACCCAGGTCAAGAATATTTTTGTTGCATTGAGAGTTTAAACAACTCTGAGTGGAACAAGTATGATGAGTGTTACCCAGGTTAATTTAACCCTGTAACTAGGTTCATGAGATGGATGATAATTTTCATGATGGACAAACTAGCATTTATAACAATGAGTGTTACCCAGGTTAATTTAACCC
>Ga0116230_10002413_pt1 | contig 17982 bp, 16 predicted proteins | sample S1TSphfallax_3_FD_88678 | JGI IMG/M metagenome (GOLD analysis project Ga0116230, IMG submission 88678) | Host-associated microbial communities from peat moss isolated from Minnesota, USA - S1T2_Fd - Sphagnum fallax MG | ecosystem: Host-associated > Plants > Peat moss > Unclassified | place...
CTGCACGCGGGCCTTCATTTCCTGCTCCAGCGCGACTGCGGCCGCACGGCGGATCTCCGCCTGCGCCTGCGCCATGTTCTTGTTGGCCTCCGCCTGCGCCACCTGGAGCCGGGCGCCGATATTCTCGCCCACGTCCACGTCCGCGATGTCGATCGAGAGGATCTCGAACGCCGTGCCGACATCGAGGCCGCGGGCCAGCACCGTCTTGGAGATGCTGTCCGGCGACTCGAGCACGTGCTTGTAGCTGTCGGCGATGCCGATCGTGGTCACGATGCCCTCGCCGACGCGCGCGATGATGGTCTCCTCCTTGGCGCCGCCCACAAAGCGGTCCAGGTGGGTGCGCACCGTGACGCGGGCCTTGACCTTCACCTGGATGCCGTCCTTGGCGACGCCGTCGATCGTCGTGCGCCCGCTCTCCGGGTTCGGGCAGTCGATGACCTTGGGATCCACCGAAGTCCGGACCGCCTCCACCACCGACTTGCCCGAGCCCTTGGTCGCCAGGTCGATGGCGCAGGCGCGGTCCCAGTCGAGGACGATCCCGGCCTTCTGCGCCGCGATCAGGGCCTGGACCGTGGGCACCACATTGCCCCCGGCGAGGTAATGGGCGGCGATCTTGTCGGTCGAAATCGGGATGCCGGCCTTGGCCGCGGTGATCCGGGCCGCGACGACCAGACCGTAGGGCACGCCGCCGAGGCGCATCCCGAGGAGGTTGGTGACGCTGACGGGCGCCCCGTTCATGCGCGCCTTGAGCCACGTCCCGAAGAACGAGAAGAAGATGCCGACGAGGACGAGGACAACGACGGCGAGCGGAACGATCAGGATGAGCGGCATGGCGAAGCTTGTATTCAGATTTTGGTGACGAGAAGGCGGAAATTATCGGTCCCGACGACGCGCAGCGCCGCCCCCTTGGCGGCGAGGCCGGACTGGCAGAAAGCCTCGTACCGGCGCCCGTCGACCACGACGTAGCCGCTCGGCGCCAGCGTGGTCAGGGCGACCGCCTCCCGCCCCACGACCGCCGCCGGCGCCGCGAGCGGGGGCTGGCTCGTCGCGGTCTGGACGGACTGCACGATCAGGCCGCGGCCGAAGCGGGTCCGCGGCAGCACGACGAGCTCGACGTAGAGCGCCGCGCCCAGCAGGACGAGGGCCGCCCCGCCCGCCACCACGGCTCCCGTGAGCCCGAGGCCCTGGTAGGCCAGCACGCACCCCGCCACCATCGCCGCCGCCCCGACGCCGGCCAGAATGAAGCTGGAGATGAACGCGTCCGCCGCGAGCAGGACCACCCCGAGCAGAAAGAGCAGCAGGATCGCCGTCATGCCGCGATCTCCTCCACGACGAGGCCGAAATCCGTCCGCCGCACCACGACGACCGCCGCCCCCGCATCGATCGCGCCCACCGCCACCGCGGCCTCGAAGCGGCGCCCGCCGATCTCGACCTGGCCGCCCGGCCGCAGGGCGGTGGCCGCGCGGCCGCGGCGCCCCACCAGGGCATCGAGTTCGCCCGCCGCCCCCGGCTCCGCGCTCGACGCCTGCGCGGAGCCGCCGATCGTCGCCCGGACCACGAGCCGATCCCACGTCCACCCCGCCGGCAGCCAACGCACTAGCGCCGCCGCCAGGCCGCCGGCCAGGACCAGGCCCAGGCTCAGATTGACGACCGGACGCACGAAGGCGTCGGCCGACCAGGCCACGGCGATCGGTTCGCCCGGCCACAAATCGGTCATCGACCAGAGCAGCGACCCGAGCATCGCTCCGAAGCCGAGCACGCCCAGCAGACCCGCGCTGTGCCAGAAGGCCAGCTCCAGCAGCAGCAGCACGAGCCCGAACGCGAACAGGATGACCGGCTCATGGCCGGACAGGCCCGCCACCTGCCCCCCCACGAAGACCACCCCCAGCAGCGCCGCGCCGGCGACAATCATGCCGCCGAATCCGGGCGACTTGAAACCGACGAAGAGCGCGAGCAGGCCCAGACCCATCAGCACGGGCGCCGCGCGATTGAGCAGCACCGCCAGATGTTCCGACCAGGTCGACTCCAGCCGCGTCGCCGCATAGCCGTGCGGACCGTACACCTGCCCCAGCAGATCGTCGAGGTCGCGCGCGGTGCCGGCGCCGAGCAGCGGGCGCGCCGGCGTGCCATAGGTCCGCATCGCCTCGGCCGCCGTCAGCGAGAGCAGTTCGCCCCTCGGCTTGATCAGCTGGCCGTCGATGCGCAGCTCCGTGTCCGCGTCGATCATCGCCGAAATCACCTCGCCGCGCCGCCCCTTGCCGGCGGAGATCGCCCGGATCCGCGCCTTGAGGTAGCTCACGAGCTTCAGCTTCATCGTCGCCTCGACATCCTGGCCCGATTCGAGCACCGGCGCCGCCGCGCCGATCACGCCATCCGGCGCGAACCAGATCTCGCCGCACACCGCCGAGAGGAACGCGCCCGCGGACATCGCCTCATTGTCGACGTAGGCGATCGTCCGGCCGGGAAATTTCTCCAGCGCCGCCATCATCTCCAGCGTCACCGCGATCGCGCCGCCCGGGGTCTTCAGGTCGAGCACGACGGCGTCGGCGTGCTCCGCGACCGCCTCCTTGAGCCCCCGCCGGAGCACATACAGCGCCGGTTCGGCGATCTCGTCGCGAATCGGGATCACCAACACCCGCGGCAGCGCCCGCGGCGCCGGAACGGCTGGAGTGGCCTTGGACTCCCCGCTGGCCACCCCGGCGGATTCCCCACCCGCCGACCGGGCGCCGCCGACGGTCGCCAGCACGGCGAGCAGCACCAGGAATCCCGACCGCCGGGAGAGGGCACGCATCAACAAGTCCACGAACCAGCCCTGATAGCGGAGGCGGTCCGGCCATGCAAGCCGGGGCGGACGGTGTGCGTTCGATTGGGCTGGCGATCAGCGGGTTAGGCCAGCCGACCTTCCCGCGCGCCGCGACGGGGGTTGCCTCCCATCGGCCCCCGGGCTCTGATGGGGCCATGGACCGGATTCCGTACCTCGACAAACAGCTCACCCGCTGGCGCGTGGGGCGTTCCACCTTCCTCGCGCTGCCCGAAGAGGGCGCCCGCCTGATGAATTGGAGCACGGTGCTGGGCGACGGCTCCGTGCGGGACGTGATCCACTGGCCGGAGCTGACGACCTCCGCCGACCTCGACAAGGTGCGCGGCGGCAATCCGATCCTGTTCCCCTTCGCCGCGCGCACCTTCGATCGCGGGGACATCCACCACTGGCGCGACCCCCGGGGCGTCCGGCGGGTCATGCCGATGCATGGCCTCGCCCGCCAATGTCCTTTCCGCGTCACGCGCTGCGACGCCCACGGCTTCGCCGCCGTCATGGTGCCGGGCGAGGAGGCCCGGGCGTGCTACCCGTTCAACTACGAGTTCACGGTCGATTACCGCTTCGCGCCCCTCGGCCTGACCTGCGAGTTCACCCTCGAGAATTTCGGCGCGGAGCCGCTGCCCTGGAGCGCCGGCCACCATTTCTATTTCACCGTGCCGTGGAGCGAGGGCGCCGCCCGCAGCGACTACCTGATCCGCATTCCCGCCTCGCGCCGCCTCCGCCAGGATGCCGCCGGCCAGCTCGTGCCGGGCCCGGCCCTGCAGACCGAGGAATCCCTCGCGAACCCGGCGCTGATCGACGCCGTGCACCTCGGCTTCAGGCACAACACCGTGGTCTTCGGGGAGCGCGGCCGCCCCGGGGACGTCACCGTGCGCCTGGGCACCGAACCGGTCCCGCCGCCGGCCGCCACGGTCGTGACGTGGACGCAGGACGACACGTCGCCCTTCTACTGCGTCGAACCCTGGATGGGACCGCCCAATGCGGCCGAACACGGTCTCGGGCTGCACCTCGTGGAACCCGGAGCGAAAGAGCGTTTCAGCGTCAGCGTCGCGCTCACCTCATGAATCAGCTGGCCATTCTCGACGGCATCGGCGGCCCCGAGGTGATTCTGGTCCTCGTCGTCGTTCTGATCTTCTTCGGCGGCGAGAAAATGCCCGAATTCGCCCGCGGACTGGGCAAGATTCTGCGCGAATTCAAAAAAGCGACCAGCGAGGTGGAGCACGAAATCAAGCGGGCGATGGACGAGCCGGAGAAAACCTTTCGTTCCGCCGTCGCACCGACGACGACGGTCAGCGCCTCCCCTCCCGGCGCCCCCTCGGCGCTCGGCCAACCGGCCGACTCAGCCCACGCCGGCGAATCGACCGAATCGGCCCCCCCCCCACCCCCCTCGTTCAACGTGCCGGCTTCCGCTCCGCCCAAGGCATCACCCGTGCCATTTGCGCCGGCGCCGAATCAGCCGCCGGAAGCGCCGGCCGACCGTCCGCCCCACCGCTTCGAGGCGGGCGACCACGGCATCGACGCATAAAAAAGGGGCCCGGCTTTCACCGGACCCCGTTGGTGGGTGTGACTGCCGACCTTTACAGGCCGAACAGCCGCTTCCAGTTGATGCGATACTCGAGCGCAATGAAGGCGCCGAGGACCAGCACGCAGCCATAGGCCACGAGCACGGTCGCATTCAGGGGGAAGCGGCAGGAAAGCAGGAGGACGGCGGCAGCGAGGAGCGCAGGGGTGGCCGCAAGGATGATCTTTTCTAGTTTCATGGTGGGTTATTTTCTGAGTTATCGCTCCGAAGAGCGGGATGGCATGAGTGTACGCCTTCCCTACCATAATGGTAGTTGCTACAATCTATCGTTCAGATAGTCTTTACCTATGGAACTGAGCCAGCTGCGCTACGTTGTCGCGGTGGTCGACACGGGTAATTTCACCCGGGCCTCCGAGCGGATGAATATAGCTCAACCCTCATTAAGCCAGCAGGTTATAAAACTTGAAAAGGAGTTGGGCCACAAACTCTTCCATCGGCTCGGGCGCAAGGCGGTCCTCACCGAAGCCGGTGCCGTATTCATCGAGCGCGCCCGTCGGATTCTCTTTGAGGCGGAGAATGCGGCCAAGGAGTTGAGCGATCATCCCGCCCTCGAGCGGCGGATTACCGTCGGTGCGATCCCGACGGTCGCCCCTTATCTTCTGCCCGGGTTGATCACCCGCTGCCGAACGCTTCACCCCAATCTGCAAATCGATGTTCGGGAGGATTTCAGCCCCTATCTGATGCGCGGGGTCGTCGAGGGCGAGCTCGACCTGGCGCTCGCCGCTCTCCCTCTCAAGGATCCGCGCATCTCCGTCGAACCGCTGCTCGTCGAGCCGCTGCTGCTGGTCGTGGGCCGGTCGCATCCGCTCGCCGCCCAGCCGAAAGTCAGCGTGGGCGACCTCGCGAAGGAGCGATTTGTGATGCTCGGCAGTTCCAGCTCGCTGGCCGCGCAGGTGAAGGCGTTCTGCGGGGACCATAATTTCGAGCCCCGCATCGGTTTCCGCTGCGCCCAGCTGGTGACGGTCAAGGCGCTGGTCGGCATCGGCGCCGGCATCTCCATCCTGCCCCGGGTGGCGCAGGCGCCCGAGGACGAACCGGCGTTGAAATACCTCCGCATTCACGGCAGTTCGCCGACGCGCGAGCTCGCGGTGTTCCGGCACCTCCAGCGGTACCAAAGCCGCGGCGCCGAACAATTTCTGGCGGTGCTGCGGCAGCGGATGCGGGAACTTGTGCCTTAGATTAGGCATCCAAACGCTTGCAGATTGCCACCCCGCGCCTTCACCGCCAACGTCACTCCCATGCTCGACACGATTAAGAAAACGCTCCTCAGCGGCCTCGGCGCCGCCGTCGTCACCAAAGACAAGGTCCAAGCCTCGCTGGAAGAGCTCGTGCGCCAGGGCAAGCTGAGCGCCGACGACGCCCGCGCGGCGGCGGACCGCATCGTCAAGCAGGGCCGCCGCGAGTTCGACGATGCCAGCGGCGAGCTCCACCGGAAGGTGAACGACCTCCTCAGTCACTCCGACCGCAAATCCCAGGCGCGCATCGCCGAATTGGAGGCCCGCATTCGCGCCTTGGAACAGAAGCCCGCCAAGCCCGCGAAAGCGGCCGGGGCGCCCAAAACACCGCGCCGCCCGACGAAGTCGTGAAGCCGTTCGACTTCCTGGCCCACGCCGTTCGGGGCAAGGAAATCTTCACGATCCTGGCGCGCTACGGGTTTGCGGATCTGCTGGATAAGACGGAGACGCCGCACGGATTCTGGCAGCGGCTGCTGCCCCACCCCGATCAGCATCTGACGACGCCGGAACGGGTCCGGATGGCGGCGGAGGAACTCGGGCCGACGTTCGTGAAGTTCGGGCAGTTGCTGAGCATGCGGCCGGATCTGGTGCCCCACGCTTTCATCCTGGAGTTGCGCAAGCTGCAGAGCGCCGTCACTCCACTGCCCTTCGCGGCGATGCAGCCGGTGCTCGAAAGCGAACTGCGGTCCCCCTACGCCGAAGTGTTCGCCGATTTTGACGAGACGGCGGCGGCGTGCGCCTCCCTCGCCCAGGTCTATTTTGCCAAGCTGCGCGGGGACGGGCGCAGCGTGGCGGTCAAGGTGCAGAAACCCGACATCGCGCGCACTGTGGAGATCGATCTCGATCTCGCGGGGTGGCTCGCCCACCAGCTGCATCTGCACAGCGAGGCGCTGCAGCCTTACGACCTGCCGGCGATCGTGGAGGAGGTGCGCCGCGGGGTGATGCAGGAATTGGATTTCCGCAATGAGTCGCGGAATCAGCAGTATTTCAATTCGATCAACCCGCACCCCGAACAGGTGTACGCGCCGGCGGTGATGGCGGAGCTCTCCACGGAACGCGTCCTCGTCACCGAACGGATCCACGGCACGCCCGTCGACAAGTGCGAACTGCCGGCGGAGCAGCGGGCCGTCCTGGCCGGCCATGGCGCCTCCTCGCTCGTCCATCAGGTGCTGGTGGCAGGATTTTTCCATGCGGATCCGCACGCCGGGAATGTCTTCGTCGGCGTCGATGGCCGGCTCGTCTTCATCGATTGGGGTCTGGTGGGGCATCTGACGCGGCGGCTGCGGTACGCGCTCGCCGACTTCTGGCTGGCGGCGATCGATCAGGACGCGGAGCGGACGGTCCGGATCGCGGCCGAGCTCGCGCCCTCCGAGGCGCGGCCGGATCTGCGCGAGATGGAGAAGGAGGTGACGCTCGCGCTGCGGGAGGAATTGAATTTCACCGTCGGCCGCCAGCACCTGGGCCGGGCGATGCTCAAGCTGCTCTTCATCTTCGGCCAACATGGGATCCCGCTCTCGCGGGACTATTCGCTGATGGCCAAGGCGGTCCTCTCGATCGAGGAGGTGGGTCGCATGCTCGATCCGGAGTTCGACCTGCGGGCGCACGCCAAGCCGGTGCTGGAGGAGGTGTACGGCGAACGCACCAGCCCCCGGACGATCCTGAAGGCGGCGGGCGATTTCCTGCGCAGCAGCCTGGGCGCGATGCAGGACCTGCCGTCCGAGCTGCGGCGGCTGGTGCGGCGGCTGGAGCACGACAATCTCACGATCAATTTCCAGCACCGGGGCCTCGACCAGCTCGAACAGGCACTCAAGCTGGCCGCCAATCGGATCGCCCTGGGCGTGGTCGTCGGCTCGCTGCTGATCGGTTCGTCGCTCATCGTGACCACGGGCCTCGGCCCGCGGCTGTTCGGCTATCCCGCCCTCGGCTTCATCGGCTATCTGATCTCGGGACTCTTCGCGCTCTACATGATGTGGGATATCGTGCACCAGGGGCGCAAGGGGTCCAAACCCCGGCGATGACGCCGGTGCGCCCCGAGCTGCTGGCGCCGGCGGGTGACTGGGAGTGCGCCCGGGCCGCCGTCGAGAATGGCGCCGATGCGATCTACTTCGGCCTGGAACGCTTCAACGCCCGCATGCGGGCGAAGAATTTCACCCAGGCCGATCTGCCGGCGCTGATGGCCTTCCTGCACCGGCGCGGGGTGCGCGGGTACGTCACCTTCAACACGCTGGTCTTTGCGGATGAGCTGGACGAGGCGGAAGCCTACCTGCGCGGGATCATCGCCGCCGGGGTCGATGCGGCGATCGTCCAGGATGTGGGCGTCTGCTGCATGATCCGGGCGCTGTCGCCCGATTTCCCCATCCATGCCTCCACCCAGATGACGATCACCAGCGCGGCGGGCGTGCGGTTTGCGCGCGGGGTGGGCGCCCATCTCGTCGTCCTCGCGCGGGAGAATTCCATCGCTGAGATCGGCGCGATCCAGACGGCGCAGCGCCCGACGGCGACCGGCGTCGCCGCCCCTGCGCCCCTGCCGCTGGAAGTCTTCGTGCACGGCGCGCTCTGCGTGGCCTATTCGGGGCAATGCCTCACCAGCGAATCCCTCGGGGGCCGCTCGGCCAACCGCGGCGAATGCGCGCAGGCGTGCCGGTTGCCGTATGAGTTGATCGCCGATGGCCAGACCGTGCCGCTGGGCGACCGGCGCTACCTGCTCAGCCCGCAGGATCTTTCGGGTCTCGAGGTCCTGCCCGAACTGGTGCGCGTGGGGGTCGCCTCACTCAAGATCGAGGGCCGCCTGAAGTCGCCCGAATATGTCGCCAGCATCACGCGCGTGTACCGGGAGGCGCTCGACCGGACGATGGCGGACGCCGTCGGCGCGCCCGGGCCGGCCTTCGATCCCGCGGGAGCCCGGTATGAGCTGGAGATGAGTTTTTCGCGAGGGCTGCACACCGGCTGGTTTCGCGGGATCGACAACCAGGCGCTGGCGCACGGCCGGTTCGGGACGAAACGGGGCGTGTTTCTGGGTGAGGTCGCCAGCGTGCGCGACGAGGCCGTCGCGCTGCGGCTGGTCGCACCGCTTAAACCGGGCGACGGCGTGGTCTTCGACGCGGGCCAGCCGGACGCGCGCGAGGAGGGCGGCCGGGTCTATCAGGTGGAACGGATGGCGGGCTCCGGGGAGCTGACGCGCGTGCGTTTTGGGGACGGGGACCTCGACTGGGGCCGCATCCGCGCCGGGCAGCGGCTCTGGAAGACCAACGATCCCGCCCTCGACCGCGCGGTGCGGGCCACCTTCGCGGGGGAGCAGGTGCGTTTCCGCCAGCCGATCGCGGTGGAGGTCCATGGGCGGGCTGGCACCGTTCTCACCGTCGTCGCCCGCGACCTTCAGGGCCACGAGGTCCGCGTCGCTTCGGCGATGGCGCTGACGGCGGCCGCGAAGCAGCCGCTGACCCACGGCCGCCTGGCCGAGTCGCTCGGCCGGCTGGGGGGCACGCCGTTCGAACTCGGGGAGCTGCAGTCGCTCCTGGAGGGCGAGGTGATCCTGCCCGTCAGCGAACTCAATCGGCTGCGCCGCGAGGTCGCAGACGCGCTCGCGGCCTTGCGCGCGCAACCGCAGCGCTGGCGGCTCGAAGCTGCGCCGCTCCGACGGGAATTCGGTCTGGCGGCCCCGGCCGCGGCCACCGACCCGGCGCCTCCGGCACCGGCGGAGTTGATCGCCGTGATCCGCTTGCCCGCACAACTGGCGGCGGCCTGGTCGGCCGGCGCCCGTACCCTCTACTGCGAATTCGAGAACCCGAAGCATTACCGGGAGGCGGTGGCGGAGTTTCGGGCGTTGGAGCGCGCCGCCCAGCTCGCCCCGCCGCACGCGGGTGGCGGGGCCGCGACTTCGGGCGGAATCTGGCTCGCGCCGCCCCGGATCTTCAAGCCCGGCGAGGAGTGGATTCTCCGCCAGGTGCGCTCGGCCGACCCCGACGGCTACCTCGTGCGCAATTACGATCATCTGGAGTTTTTCGCCCAGGACCGCAAACGGGGCGACTTCCCGCTGAACGTGGCCAACCCCTGGACCGCCGATCATTTCGTCAAGGGCTGCGGCCTGGAGCGGGTCACGGCGAGCTACGATCTCAATGCCGCCCAGCTCGAGGCGCTGCTCCGCTCGGCGCCGCCGGCCTGGTTCGATCTGACGATCCACCAACACATGCCGATGTTCCACATGGAGCACTGCGTCTTCTGCGCGTTCCTTTCGACGGGCAAGGATTACCGCGACTGCGGGCGCCCCTGCGATCGGCACCGCGTCGCCTTGCGCGACCGGGTGGGCGCGGATCTCCCGCTCAAGGCCGACGCCGGCTGCCGCAATACCGTTTACAACAACCGGGCCCAGAGCGGCGCCGAATATGTGGCTCGCCTGCGGGAGCTGGGTGCGCGTGGTTTCCGGGTCGAGTTTGTGAACGAGGACGCCGCCGAGGTGATGCGCACGATCGGTCGCTACCGACAGCTCCTCGACGGCGCGATCAGCGGGGCCGAGTTGTGGCGGGAGCTCCGGCTGATCAACCAGCTCGGCGTGACGCGCGGCCAGATGGAAGCGGCGCCGCAGATCATCCAGCGCAAGCGGTGAAGCGCCGGCCGGGCCGGCGGAGCGGACAGCCGGGCCGGCTTGACAAGGGGTGCGGGTCCGGATTCAATCCCCAAGCTCCCATGAAACTCGCCGGCATCGCTTTCGACGCTTCGCTCCTCGGATCCTCCTCCGTGGCCGTCGTCGCTATTGCCCGCGCGCCGCGAGGGGAGTGAAGGACTGAAACTTTCGCCCCCTCCGGTGCCAACCGGGGGGGGCTTTTTTGTGGCTCCATCCGGGACACCAGGGACGGGCAATCAACCCGCCATCCCATGAAGCCCACCCAAACTGCTCAGAATCATCTGCGGCCCCTCCCGACGCCGGCGACCGGACGAAATCCGGGACCGCGCCTGCCGTTCTATGCCGAGGCCGCCGGCTGCGCCGGCCACGATCTCCTCGTGCTCAGTGCCCGGCCCGATCTGGCCGCAGGCCAGACCGATCCCGCCGCGGATTTCCTGCGGCGCTATCTCCCCGGTCAAACGACTTGACCGCTCCTCATCCTACCGGAGTCCCAGCTTCTGCCGCTTGCGGTAGAGGGTGGCCGGGTCGATGCCCAGCGTCCGGGCCGCTTCGTCGAGATTGCGGGCAAATCCGAGCACGCGCCGGATGTGTTCGGCTTCCAGGGCTTCGAGGGTCACCCGGCCTCCGACCACCGGCACTCCGTCGGGCATCGCCGTCGGCAACGGTCGCTGCGGCGTTTCTCCGGGAGCGCGAACGGGGGACTGAAGGGTGGGCTCGTTGGCGAGCATCGTGGGTCGGGTCAGGGGTGTACCAAGGGAGGGAAGCCAAGGCGGGGCCGCTTGCGCGACCCCGCCAGGTCCAGCTTCAACTTAGCAGCCCCACAGGCTATGGCCCGCGCGGACTGCACCGGGAAGAGACCCGGGGGGGCGATGCGAGTTCCAACGAGTGACACGCAAAATTGCGGAAAGCTTGCCGTGGTCCGAACCACCGGCGAAGCTGTCTCTCTGTTGCCCATGCCGCCCGCCGCCCCCCCAGGCCCCGAGTTAGGCTCGGCCCCTGCTCCGCGGGTGGCCGATCTGGAGATCAAGGACGCCCAACTGATCTTTGGGTCGGTCTGGCAGGACATGGAGGCGCGCTATGGGCGCGAAGGATTGCGCTTCCCCAAGGAGATCATACTCTTAGGTGGCGCCCCCGGCGCCGGCAAGGGCACCCAGACTGCGTTTATTGCGCGCGCCCGCGGCCTGACGTGCGCACCGATTGTGATCAGCGCGCTGCTCGACACGCCGGAAGCCCGCCGCCTCAAGGATGCGGGCAGCATGGTGGGAGACCGGGAGGTGGTCACCCTGCTCTTCCACAGGCTGTTGGAACCGGAATTTCGGGACGGGGTGATCCTGGATGGATTTCCGCGAACAAAGGTCCAGGTCGAGTGCCTCAAGCTGCTGGTCGACCGGATGCACGAACTCCGCCGGGAATTCTATCACACCCCGCTCCGCGTCCATTTCCGCCAGCCCACCATCCATATCATGGTGCTGTTCGTCGACGAACGGACCAGCGTCGAACGGCAATTGAAGCGCGGCCGGGAACTCCGCCGGGAGAACGAGGAGATCCGCCGGACGGGCATCGGGGAGGAACAGGAGGAGCGGGCCACCGACTTCGACCCGCTGTTGGCCCAGCGGCGCTACCGGGTCTTCAAGGAGCAGACGTGGGGTGCGCTGCAGGAGCTGAAGGAGATTTACCATTATCACTTCATCAACGCCCAGGGGCCGCTCGAAGAGGTCGAGCGCAACATCCTGCGGGAACTCGAATACCAAAGCACCCTGGAGTTGGACCCGCGCACCGTCGACCGGTTGCGCGGAATCCCCGTCGCCAGCGAAATCATCGTGCACGCCCGGCAGGAACTGGTGAAGCGGCTCGACGGCTACGAACTCGAGCACGGCGAACTGCTCGGGGCGATTGCGGCGTTCATCGAGCGCAAGATCATGCCGATCGTGCTGCGCCACGCGATTTCGGGGGTGGCGCTGGTCAATACCGAGGAGATCCTCCTCGACGAGCCGGTCGCCCTGGCGATGCTGATCGATATCTTCTCCGAACGCGGTTACCACGCGACCGTCGACCTGCACCGGATCGAAATTCCCGAGCGCTTCGACGCCGCCACCGGCCTCATCAGCTGCCGGTCGAAGAAAGTCTATCGCATCCAGATCCGCTTCCCCGGGTCGGAGATCCGGCGGGGGTGAGGCGCGAGGTCACTCGTAGCGCAAAGCGTCGATCGGATCGAGCGAGGCGGCTTTCCAGGCCGGGTAGAGCCCGAAGCCGACCCCGATGGCCGAACAGACCAGCAGGCCGACGGCGGCCCAGCCCCAGGGGAAGACCACCGCGGCGGAGAGCGCGAGGGCGAGCGCATCGCCGGCCACCGCGCCGGCCAGGATGCCGACCAGACCGCCGGCCACCGAAATCACCACGGATTCGACCAGAAACTGGGCGAGGATGCTGGATTTGCGCGCGCCGATCGCCTTGCGGATGCCGATCTCCTTGGTGCGTTCGGTCACGCTCACCAGCATGATGTTCATGATGCCGACGCCTGCGGCCAGGAGGGCGATCGCGCTGATGACGAAGGCCCCCGCGCGCACCACGTCGGCAATCTTGGCGAAGGCCGCGATCAGCGAGTCGTTCGAATAAAGCTCGAAATCGTTCGGCTGCTCCGGCCGCAGGCCGCGGGCCAGCCGCATCGCCGCGACCCCTTCGTCCAAGGTCTCGTTATACGCCGCCTGCGTGGGCGCCTGGGTCGCGACATTGATCGTGTACTTCTCCGCGCCGAAATCGGAGAGAAAGCGCGTCAAGGGGATCATGACGATGTCATCCTCGCTCTGTCCGAACATCGAGCCCTTGGCCGCAAAGGTGCCGATCACGAGGTAGGTGTGGTTGGCGGCCTTGATCAGCTTGCCGAGGGGCGATTCGGACGGGAAGAGCTTGCGCACGATATCCTGACCGATGATCGCCACCGGTCGGGCCAGCTCGGTGTCGCTGCCGGTAAAGTTGCGTCCCAGCTCGATCGTGTACTGGTTCGCGACCAGAAAATACTCATTGGTGCCTCCGAACGTCAGGCCGGGGTTAGTCTTGCGGCCGCCGTAGACGGCCTGAATCGCGCCATCGGTCTCGAAGACCTTGAGGCAGACGACCGGCGCGATCTTCGCCATCAGCTGGGTGTAGCGGTCGGCCTCGGACCGCGTGAGGTTGCGCCGGGCGTCGTACTTGTGGCTGTCGTTGCCCCCGATCTGGAGGCCCGTCGGGAGTTTGCCGAACTGAAACATGTTCGCCCCGAGAAAGCTCAGGCCGGTCTCGATCGAACCGCGCAGCGCCGAGACCGCCGTCATCACCCCGATGACCGAGAATACACCGATCGTGATGCCCGACATCGTCAGGAACGAGCGCAGCTTGTTCACCCCGAGGGAGCTGAGCGCCAGCCGGAGCGTCTCATTCATAGCGCAAGGCGACGACCGGATCGAGGCGGGAGGCGCCCCAGGCGGGGGCAAAGCCCGAGATCACGCCGGTGAGAACGGACACCGCCAGAGCGGTGAGGACGAGGCTGCCGGAGAAGTCGATCGGCAGATTGGGCAGGGCCGCCTGCACGCCCAGGCACGCGCCGTAGGTGACGAGCAGGCCGAGCAGCCCGCCCACGAGGCAGATCGCCACCGCTTCGATGAGAAACTGCAGGAGGATGCTGCGGCGCCGGGCGCCGAGGGCTTTGCGCGTGCCGATCTCCTTCGTGCGCTCTTTCACGCTGACGAACGTGATGTTCATGATGCCGATGGCCCCCACGAAGAGCGATAGGCCGGTGATAAAAAGGCCGGCGAACGCGATCCCCGCCTTGATCGGATCCAGCTGCTGCTTGAAAGCCTGCTGCTGATTGACGGAGAAATTATCGCGCTCGCCGGGCACCTGCCCGCGGACGCGGCGCATCGCGCCGACCAGCTCCTCCTGCGCCTCGTCCAGCCGGAGCTTGTCCCGGACCTTGACGCGGAGCTGGATGGCGCCGTGGCGGATGTCGAAGAATTTCCGGTATTCGTTCAGCGGAAGCAGAATCTGATTGTCGAAGCTGAACAAGCCGAGGAACGACCCCTGCTTCGCCAGGATGCCGATGATCTCCAGCGGGTAACCCTTGACCGTCACGGTTTCACCCAGCGCCGAGCGTCCGGGGAACAGCGCCTCGGCGACATCGGAGCCCAGCACCACCACCGCCCGACCGGCGGTGGCTTCCGTGTCCGTGAAGAGGCGGCCGGCCGCAAAATCGGCCGATATGGTCCGACCGTAGTCCGCCGTGGTGCCGAGGGTCTGCACGCCGCTGACCTGGTTGCCGCCCGCCTTGACCGTCGCGCCCCGGCCGGCCACCGGCACCGCCACGTCCAGCAGCGAGCGGGGCGTCGCCGCGATGATGCGGTTCAGGGCCACGGCATCCTCGGCGTAGAAGGGCGGACGGTTGGCGTAATTCCACCAGTCGTCGACGCTGTGCCACGGCCACTTCTGCACGTAGAGGACATCGTCGCCCAACATGGCGAGGCTCCGGTCGAAGCCGAGGTCGATGCCCCGAATGGCCGTGCCCATCAGGGTCACCGCCACGATGCCGATGATGACGCCCAGCGCGGTCAGGGCGGATCGGAGCGGGTTCGCCCGAATCTGCCCAAAGGCCATCCGGACCGATTCCGTGACTTCGGAGACGACGCGTTCCATCCGTGCGCGGGCGTCAATCCACCGGCCCGTCACTCTCGATCAGCCCATCGCGCAGCCGGACGATGCGGCGGGCGTGCCGGGCGATGCCTTCCTCGTGGGTCACCACGATGAGGGTGTTGCCCTGCGCATACAGGTGCTCGAACAGGGCCATGATCTCCACGCCGGTTTTCGAGTCCAGATTGCCCGTGGGCTCGTCCGCCAGGATGATGGACGGACGGTTGACCAGCGCCCGGGCGATGGCCACGCGCTGCCGCTGGCCGCCGGAGAGTTCATTGGGTTTGTGATGCAGGCGGTTGCCCAGACCCACCTGTTCGAGCGCCTCGCGGGCCCGGGCGTGGCGTTCGGGCGGCGGCACGCCGGCGTAGATCAGCGGGAGCTCCACATTCCGCAGGGCGTCCGCGCGCGGCAGCAGATTGAAGGTCTGGAAGACGAATCCGATCTCGCGGTTGCGAATGTCGGCGAGCTCGTCGTCGACCATGCGCGCGACGTCGTGGCCGTTGAATTCGTAGCGGCCCGCCGTCGGCGTATCCAGACAGCCCAGCATATTCATCAGGGTGGACTTGCCCGAACCCGATGGACCCATGATCGCGAGATATTCGTTGCGCCGGATCTCGATCGAGACACCCCGGAGGGCGTGGATCGTTTCCTCGCCCATCACGTAGAGCTTGGTGACCCCGGCGATCGCGATGACCAGGGCGCCGGCCGGACGCACCGGACGGGAGGCGGAGGGCGCCGGCAGCGTCATGGCGGCTATTTGGCATCCTCGACGTCGGGCTTGGGCACCTCGATCGTCACGTGCGACCCGTCCTTCAGCTTGCGGCTGATCGCGGCGTAGCTGCCGGCCACCACTTCGTCACCGGCCTTCACCCCCCGCGTGATCTCGATCGACGTATTGTCGGCGATCCCCGTCTCGACCGGCTGGAGCCGGACCGTCCCGCCCGTCTTGATGAAGACCACGCGCACCAGTTGTTCGCGGTCGTGCCGCGCCTGATCGCGTTCGGCCGTGACCGCGAGGTCGTTGCCGGACTTTTCCTTGGCGAGCTTGGCCTGACGCTGCTCGAGCTGGTCGGCGTTGAGGCCGGCGGCATCGCGGACCGTGACGCTCTGGATCGGCACGGTCACCGCTCCGGCCACCGTCCGGGTCTGAATGTCGGCGGTGGCGCTCATCCCGGGCCGGAGCGCGACCGAGCGATCCGCCACGCGGATCTTGACGATGAAATTGGTGACCTCGTCGGTGACGGCGGAACTCGATTGCGAGGTGGAGCCGCTGCCCGAGGCGCCGGCGTTGTCCGCCGAACTGCCGATCTCGCGCACCACGCCGGCGAATTTACGGTCGGGATAGGCATCGATCGCGATGGACGCCGGGTCGCCCACCTTGACGTTGACGACATCGTTCTCGTTCACCTTCACCCGGACCTCCATGTGCCCCAGATCGGCCACGCGCATGATTTCCGTGCCGGCGAAGGACCCGGTGGCGACCACGCGCTCGCCCACCTCGGAGGACAGCGAGCTCACGGTGCCGTCCATCGGCGAGTAGATCACCGTCTTCGAGAGGGCGTCCCGCGCCTGCTTCAGCAGGCCCAGCGCCTGATCCACATTGGCGAGCCCCGAATCGTGATCGGCCTTCGCGACGTCGTAGTTGGTGGAATAGGTGACGAAATCCGAGTCGGAGATCAGTTTGCGGCGGTACAGGTCCTGGTATTTCTTCAGGTCGGCCTCGGCCTTCACGAACTTGGCCCGCATGTCCACCGCCGTGGCGGTCGCCGAGGCCACCGCGGCCAGCTGCTGCTCGACCTGGGCCTGGTACATGTCGGGCTTGATCTTCACCAGCAGATCGCCCTTGCGGACCCGCGCGCCTTCCCGCAGGGGCAGCGCCGTGATCTCCCCGTAGACCTCCGGCGAAATCTTGACCTCGATCTCCGGCTGAACCTTGCCTGTCGCCGTGACCACCTGGGTGATCGTCCGGACCACGGCGCGCTCCGTCGTGACCGGAATGCCGGCGGCGGCGCGGCGGTGCCGCACGTAACCGCCGACGGCCGCCAGCACCGCGAGCAGACCGAGGCCGATCCATAACCCTCTGCGCCGGCCGGAAGGGCGAGGCTTTGCGATCGCTTGCATAAGCGTCAGAACACCTCAGTCGCGCCGAAGTTACATCAAACTTGGATGAACGGATGGGCTCGGGGATGAGCGGGGCGTCGCCGCTCGCCCGGGATCACCCGGTCGCGCCGCAAAAGTTACCCATCGCGCGGCGCCCCCCGCTCAAGTCACGGCGCCGTGTTCGCGATGCGCCCACAGGGCGGCACCGACGATGCCCGCCTCATTGAGAAATTCGGCCGGCACCATCCGCGCACGGGGTTTGACGTACTTGAAGAAGCGGGTGTGCTTCGCGCTGATCCCGCCGCCGATGATGATGAGTTCCGGCCACAGGAACTGCTCGAGGATGCGCACATAATCGCCGAGCCGTTCGCCCCATTCCTCCCAATCGAGGTCCTTGCGTTTTTTTGCGGCCGCCGAAACCCGTTTTTCGGCGGAGTCGCCCTTCCAGGGCAGGTGACCGAGCTCACACGGAAACACCACGCCGCGGTAAAAGAGCGCCGAGCCGACCCCCGTGCCCAAGGTCAGCAGGAGCGCTTTGCCGTGAAACTTCCGTCCGGCGCCAAAGGCCATCTCCGCGATTCCGGCGGCGGCCGCATCGTTGATCAGCGCCACCGGCAGCCCGCCCAGCGCGCGACCGAAGAGCTTGATCCCGTCGCAGCCGATGAAGCGTTTGTGCACGTTCGCCGCCGTCAGAATGTGCGGGCCGTGGATGACGCCGGGAAAGCCGATCCCCACCGGTCCCCGCCAATCGAAATGCCGGGCAACCTCCGCCACCGCCCGGGCCATCTTCGGCGGCGACAGCAGATCGGGGGTGTCGATCTTGAACCGTTCGGCCAGCAGCCGCCCCGAATCCGTTTCGACCGGACCGCCCTTGACCGCGGAGCCACCGATATCGATGCCCAGGACTTTCATGGCTTCACCCAAAACCCGGCGACCCCGTTTGGCAATGCCGGCGCAAACGACC
>Ga0116230_10002415_pt1 | contig 17972 bp, 17 predicted proteins | sample S1TSphfallax_3_FD_88678 | JGI IMG/M metagenome (GOLD analysis project Ga0116230, IMG submission 88678) | Host-associated microbial communities from peat moss isolated from Minnesota, USA - S1T2_Fd - Sphagnum fallax MG | ecosystem: Host-associated > Plants > Peat moss > Unclassified | place...
CGTCTTGTTGATCGAAGCTAATCATCGGCGTCCTGTGCTGGCCTCATTGATCAGTCCCAATGTCCGTATGAACCTTATCGAATTGAGCGGTATAAAGCGCATCGTCTGCCGACTGCGCCCGGCACTTTTTGTCTTGCCGCTTTTTGAAAATGAAAAATCGATGGTACTCGATATACGTTCAAAAAGCTGCATGAAAGGAATTAAACGGAATTTCGAATTCGACAATCTTGATGGCGGCAGATTTATCCGCGACGAAGAGATGATGGAAATGGCTGGAATCGTTAACCTGGTCTTTCATCTCACCGCACAAGGCGTTGAAATAAAAAAGGGAAGTAATCTTTTGTGTGATGCGTGACGATGAGACGGCTTGGAGATTGCAATCAACCATCTGGGCCATATCGGCACCATGATCCGGCGGCTTCATGCTGATCAGGCACACTCTTCTATACTTGCCCGCCCAATTGATCGGTCCCAGCCTGCAATTTATTGCAACGGTCATGTGGACGCATTGGTTATCGCCTGACGCTTATGGCGTGTTGCTGTTCCTGATTGCGAGCCAGGAGCTGGTTTTCGTGATCTGCCTGTCTTGGTGGTCGCACTATACATTACGCTACATTGGTGCTGTTGATGATGCCGCCGGGCATCAGCGCTATCTTGACTGGGAAGGCTCCATTCTCATCCTGAGCTCGATCGCTCAAGCGGTCTCGGCCATGATTATTCTTGCAACTTTGTCGACACATGTGACGCTTGGTCTCGTGTTGGCGACGATTCTCTACACATTGTCACGTTCGGCAATCAATCATTTGAGTGAACGGGCAAGGGCCGCGACGCGTATCGAACTTTATACCTTCGCGCAAACTGCCGGACCAGCGCTCGGGTTTGCATTGTCTTTTGCCGCGGTAGTCTTCATCGCACCCACAGCCGAAATGGCGCTTCTCGGCTTTGCAATTGCACAGACGCTTTCGCTGATATGGCTTGGGCGCGCTATGAATCTTTCCGCTGGCGGAGGGACCCTTGATCGAACCATTTTGCTCCAGGCGTTGCGTTTCGGCATCCCCCTTGTCATCGCGGGCGCGGTCGGCTGGATCAGTGTCAATGCTATCCGCTTGATCACAAATCATACGATGGGTATCGAAGCCATGGGCCTGTTGTCGGTCGGCTGGGGCCTTGGTCAACGTCTGTCCGTCACAGTTGCAATGCTGGTGACAGCGGCGGCCTTTCCGCTCGCCGTTAAACATCTGCATGACGGATTGCGCGAAGAATCACTCAAGCAGCTAGCGAATTCAGGCGCAATCCTATTCGCTCTTTTGCTGCCGGCAACGATTGGACTTGCTCTGGTCGCGCCTTCGCTGACTTCGCTGGTGATCGCGAAACCGTTTCAGGCCACGACCTTTGTCGTGTTGCCAGTCGCGATGGCCGCGGGCGCCTTACGGAACATGCGGCTCCATTTCAGCGATCAGGCGTTTCTTTTGTTCGAGCGCACCGATCTTTCAATAATTGTCAATGGTTTCGAAGCAGGCGCTATGATCGTCTTCTGCTCGATCGGTATTTCGATTCATGGGCTTGCAGGCGCCGTGGAAGGCTGTCTTTTAGCATCATTCCTCGGTCTTATCGCTGGTCTGAGCCTTTCGCGTCTGCGCTTCGGTCTTATCATTCCATGGAAACACATCCTGCGTATTTCCATCGCAGCGGCTGTGATGGCATTAGCCGTTTCGTTGACGCCTGGCGGTCAGGCTGCGTCCGTCTTGCTGCTTGGTCTCAAGGTGATTGCTGGTGCCATTGCTTACGCTATCACGCTCATTATGCTCTATCCTTCGTTCAGGCGCTATTTGTATCGTTTGAACGTCTTCCGGAGTGTCATGATCTGATGCAGGCATCCGCCTATCGGACATGTCTTTTCCATCCGATGGACCCGCGTGGCGCGAAGCTCGGCGGTATCGAAACACACGTCCGTTTGATTCTCTCGGCTCACCCGGGTGATTTTTCAATCCTTTTTATTGGCGTGGATGAGTTTGGAGATTGCCGTCTTGGTGAAGTGCGTGAACTCGCGATCGCGGGACGCGAAATTGCCTTTCTGCCGGTGATGAGGGTTTTGGATAGCCGGATCAATCTAGCCAGCAAGACGATCCTTGGCTCGCTGACTTTACGCTATGCTCTCGGCGTTTTGCGGTTTTTGCCGCGCATCAAAACGCTGCTCAGAGGATGTAGGGCCTCCGCTGAGTACCAACGTTACGAATTTGCTATTTTGGCGAAATTGCTTGGCCTGCCGAATGTTCTGATGATCCATACCGAAGCGTCGAAAGATGATGAAATGGATAGTTTGTTAAAGCGCTATTGGTTCATTCATCGTTTAAACGAACGAATCGCTGTGTTCTTAGCGGACCATGTCTTTGGTGTGAATCAGAATATCGTTGAGCGAATTGCCCATCTTTATCCATCAGCCGCCGCGAAAACGGAGATGATGACGGTCTCGATCGATACGCGGCGCTTCGCGGCGCAGCCCTTCGACTGCCGTGACGGCATCTTCAGAATCGTTTTCGCGGGAAGGCTCGATGCTTTCAAAGACCCGCCCTTGATGTTTTCGGTTCTGCGCGCGCTTTATGCGCGGCTCGACGGGCGTCTTGCTTTTCATTATGCCGGGTCATCCGATCCGCATCGTTATGGCGAATTCGGGCCGATCGAACATTTCACCATCAGACATGGCGCGTGCACATCGGAAGAAGTGGCGGGCATCATGGCGCAATGCCATGCGGGAATCCTGACCTCCTATTTCGAAGGCATGCCGTGTTATCTTTTGGAGTGCCTATCGACTGGCAGGCCCGTCGCCGCGATCCGCTTGCCGCAATTTGAGCCTTTGATCATCGACGGCATGAGCGGCAGCCTTGTTGCTCGCACTGATCCGGCTGAAATGTGCAAGAATGCTCTCGTTGAAGCTTTCGTCACTCTCTGGCAAAAGATTCAGGATGGATCCTTCGATCCAGCGCGCATTCATGCTTGCGTCGAACCCTATTCAATCGAAAATCAAATGATGCGGCTTTTCGCGCGCCATCGCGTTTTGCAGGAAAAGCGCACCTATAAGCGGGCCAAGACGTCCTCGATCAGCGCATCGTAAGCTGCGACAGCTTTTTCGAGAGAAAAGAGTTTCGCCCGTTCGATTCTTGGATTTGGTTCGCCTGGATCGGCGAGGGCGGCATCAAGCGCCGCGGCCAGCGCCTTTTCATCGCCCGCGGGCACCAGCCATCCATAACGGCCGCGATCCAAAATTTCGCGCGGCCCATCACAATTGGTTGAAACCACGCTCAAACCATTGGCCAGCGCCTCTGCGACGACAAGGCCAAAGGCTTCGCTGTCGGAGGGTAAGACAAAGCACCGCGCTTGTGCATAGATCGCCCATGGCTCGGCCACATAGCCGAGCAATGTCACGCGATCCGCGATCTGCTGCCGGTTGATTTCCGCCATGATCGTCGCGCGTTCTGGTCCTTCACCAAGGATCAAAAGTCTGGCATCGCGATTTGCCATGCGGGCGAAGGCCCGGATGAGCAAGGGAAAATTCTTGTAGGAAACCATCCTGCCGCTTGCGAGCAGAATCGGCTTTCGCGCCAAAAGCTCGCGCGCGCTCCGGGCAGGCTGCAGGGGGCCTTTCAGAACCGGATTATAAATCAAAGCCATGCGCGAGGCCGCCGCGCCATGGTGAAGTGTGAGATAGGACTTCAGCCCGGCGGAGACACAGACCGTGCGCGCTGCGAGCCGCGTCAAAAGCGGGGTCAGCGCATAGGACACGCGGCTCAGGAATTGCGGCTCGCTCACCCAATAGCCATGGTAGGACAGGATGGCGCGCCGCGGGCGGCCCGTGAGGATCGCGGCCAGCGCATGTTTCAGGTTGGAAATGCTGAGCGCGGAGAGCGAAACATCGGGTTTTTCCCGCCTCAGCAGCGCGGCGAGCCGGGTTATCGCGCGCGCATGATTGCGGCCAAGGACAAAAACCCGGATATCCGGCGAGAGATAAGGCCGGTTCTGATCTGCCTCGAAATCGACGGCGAAAAGCACCTCATGGCCAAGCGCTGCCATGCCGCTGGCGAGGGAGGCCAGAACGCGCTCCGCTCCCCCGCCCGCCAAGGCATGCGTGTAGAACAGGAGTTTTCTTGGCGTCATGTGTTTTCGGGCCTCTTGACGCATCCCGCTGCCCGAAGCATCGTCGCACCAAGCGATTAGCAGGATGTTCATGAATGCAAGTTTTATATGACGGATTGAAACGCTTTTCGATGATGAGCATGGCTGCTCTCCTTGCCGCGAGCGCTTTCAGCTTCGCCCCGGTCAGCGCCGTCCAAACCGAGGCACGTCCGCTGACACCAGCGGAAGCGCGCCGCTATCCCTATGAGGCACGTCTGCCGCAATGCGGCGATCCAGAAGTTTTCTCGCGGATTCGTTCGACATTCAGCGAGACCGAAACCGAATATTGGCATTCGGGACTCGAAATTCTCGGTTTCGACCAGATCGGCGAAATTGGCTATCGCACGAATGGCGCGGATTATATTCCAAGGCGTTATTGCGAAGCGCAGGCGATCATGAACGATCAGAAATACCGCACTGTGTCCTACACAATCGGGCAGGATCTCGGCTTCGCGGGGTTCTTTGATTTTGGGGTTGAATGGTGTGTGGCTGGTCTCGATCGCGAGAAAGCCTATGCGCCAAATTGCAAAATGGCGCGGCCCTGACCCGCGGGAGTTGGCTTAAATGTTTGCTGCCGGCCGCGGCCTTTCCCTCGCATGCGCGGGGGCGGTATTTATTCTGGGACTGCTTGTTCTGCCCGATCGGGCCCGCAGCGCTGGCGATGATGATTGCATCCTCGATCATTGCGCTGACCGGCAAGAGCCCAGCGGTTCACATCCGAAACCCGCCGCGCCAAAGCCTGACCCTATAAATGATATTGAGCCGCCTCAGCCAGCGGCTGGACAGGATAGAGGCGCGCAGCCGCGCGGCGCGAGCCGTCCCGGCGATTTTGATTTTTATGTGCTGTCGCTTTCCTGGTCGCCCGGGTTTTGTGCGACGGATAGCAAATCCAGATCGCAATGCGCGGCCGGTGCCAATCTTGGATTTGTGGTGCACGGCCTTTGGCCGCAATATGACCATGGATTTCCCTCTGATTGCGGTCCGGCGGGGCGTTATCCTTCGCGGGCTGCCGTGCAATCCGTGGATGGGCTTTATCCGGACGAGGGTCTCGCCCGGTATGAATGGCGCAAGCATGGCACTTGTTCCGGCAAAAGCCCGACCGATTATTTCGCCGATGTTCGCCGTGCGCATGACGCAATCGTGATCCCGAAGCCATTTCAAGAGGCCAAAGAACAGCAGAGCTGGGTGCCTATTGATATTGAGCGTGCCTTTATCGCCGCCAATCCCCGCCTGAGGCCGGGCATGCTGGCTGTTGCTTGCCGGGCCGGGGTATTGGAGGAAGTGCGCTTCTGCTTTTCCAAGGATCTGCGTGAATTCCAAGCCTGCCCGGAAGTCGTGCGCGCCGATTGCCGGGGATCGAATATCTCCGTGCCTCCGGTGCGATAGTATCGTTGTGAGAAGATGACGATTTTGACGCCATTGCGATGAACTACCGGCATGAGTTTCACGCCGGCAATTTTGCTGACGTCTTCAAACATATTATCTTGACGCGCATTCTGCTTCATCTTCTCAAGAAGCCTGCGCCGTTTCGCTATATCGATACGCATGCGGGCAGCGGCTTCTATGATTTTTCCAGCGTTGAAGCCTGCAAAACCGGCGAATGGCGTGCTGGACTGGGTCAGCTGGCGGCACTCGCTGATTGGCCCGCCGCGGTGCTGGAGTTGATCGATCCCTATCTGCGATTGGCAGCGCCCGCCGTTGATGCTGTAAATGGCGCACATCATCTTTACCCGGGCTCTCCAGCCATAACCGCCGCGTTTCTGCGCCCGGAAGACCGCATGATTTGCTGTGAATTGCACCCCTTAGCGGCGCAAGAGCTGCGAGATCATTTGGGACGCGACCGCCGTACTAAAATCATCGAAATCGATGGCTTTATCGGCCTCAACGCTTTTGTGCCGCCGGTTGAACGGCGCGGTGTGGTTCTGATCGATCCTGCTTTTGAGCAGAAGGACGATTTGGAACACAGCCTCAAAGTGCTGGAGATCGCGTGGCGCAAATGGAGCACCGGGATTTTTCTTCTTTGGTATCCGATAAAAAATCAAAAGGATGTCGAAGCTTCGCTGCGGCGGCTGGCTGACTCTAAGGTCAAACGCGTTCTACGGCTTGAACTGCGGATCGCCCATCCGGCCGAGAGCGGCCCCCTGGCGGCAAACGGGCTGTTGATCGTCAATCCGCCCTTTCCGCTTTTGGCTGAGGCGGAAATCATCCTGCCTTTTCTCGGCAAAGCGCTGGCTCAAGGCGCTGGCGCGGGGCATCGCATCGAATGGATCGCGGAAGAGTGAAGCTCAAACGTTTTTGTTGGAGCTTGCCAAAATCGATTGCTGCCCCAGTTTTCCTTCAGGGCTCAGCTTAATCGAGTGGCTTAGATCAATCGAAGCGAGATCGATTTGAACCCTCATGGCTGAGCGGGTCGCGGAACCGTTTTCTCCGATGAGCGATATAATCGGAGCGAAAACTTCGCCGGCATTGAAATCTCTAAGGACGACTGGAATGGCACAGCAGGGTATCGTCAAATTCTTCAACGCGGACAAAGGCTATGGCTTTATCAAGCCGGATGATGGCGGAAGGGATATTTTTGTCCATATCACGGCACTCGAACAGGCCGGGTTGAACTCGCTGACCGAAGGCCAGCGCATTACATTCGATATCGAGCCTGACAAAAAGGGCAAAGGCCCCAAGGCAGTCGATCTCCGGGCTGAATGAGGGTCGCGGCCAATAGGCGCGATGACCGGCTCCTCAACGGTTGAAATCCTTGCTAAGGGTGACGGCGTACCTGCCCCTTGGATATTGTCAGTCACGCTCATGATTGTACTTCGCTCCTCATTGCCGTCGCCTTTTGGACGGAAGGTCAAAATCGCCGCCGCTCTCCTCGGGTTGAAAGACCAAATCGAGATCGTCCTCACCGATACGAATGACCCAGCCGATTCGATACGGACGCAAAACCCGCTGGGAAAAATCCCGGCACTGATCCTCGAAGACGGGAGGGTCTTTTTCGATAGCCGGGTGATCCTCGAATATCTCGATCATCTCGCAGGCGGCGGCGTTCTCATTCCGGCTGAGGTGAACACCCGTTTTGCAACCTTGACGCAGGCGGCGCTGGCCGATGGCATCACGGAGGCCGCGATCCTGATTGTCTATGAGGGCCGTTTTCGCGAAGCCGAAAAGCGCGAGCCAAAATGGGTTGCCTATCAGGAAGAAAAAATCGCGCGTGCGCTCGCCGCATTCGAAGCGGAACCTCCGCGAGGCAAGCGCGATGTCGGGCATATCGGCCTTGCCTGCGCCCTTGGCTATCTTGATTTGCGATTTGAAGGCAAGTGGCGCGCGGGCCATCCGAAGCTTGTTGCCTGGCTCGATGATTTCTCAGCCGAGGTGGCAGCCTTTGAAGCGACGCGCTTCGTGCCACAATAACGATTATTTCAGTGTGCAATTGAGCTGTCGAAAACAGCTCTCTGGCAAATCGTCACTGCGAAGCGACTTCGTTTTAGGCGCTGCGGCGCGCGAGTTCATCGGCCGCCACGGCATCGACTTCTTCGGCCCAGATTCGAAATTGGTCGAGGCGATGCGGGCCAAAGGATGTGACGAGGGAAATATCCGTCGCGTCACGGCCGTAAGATACAAGAATGCGGCCGATGCGCGGATGATTATGGCGTGCATCAAAGGTGATCCAGCGGCCATCAAGGAACACTTCGAACCAGGCGCTATAATCCATGGGTGCGGGATCTGGCGGTACGCCTATATCACCTAAGAAACCGTTGGCGTAACGGGCTGGAATATTCATGCAGCGGCAGAAGGTGACCGCTAGATGCGCGAAATCGCGGCAGACGCCGACTTTTTCTTGATAGGTCTCAAACGCTGTCCGCGTGTTCCGGGCAAATTGATAGCCGAAGGCGACATGCGCGTTGACGAAGTCGCAAATGGCTTTAACCCGGTGCCAGCCGGTTGGGGTCGAACCAAAAAGATCCCAGGCGATTTGGCTGAGCTTCTCCGTCTCGCAATAGCGGCTGCCAAGCAGATAGACGAGATATTCATTCGGGACGCGATCGAGCGGGACTTCCTGAGCACCTTCGATGATGGGATCAGGCTGGCCGGTATCCTGGATGACGCAATCACGGCTGATGGTCAGTGAACCCGCTGGCGCGACGAATTTACGAACCTGGTTTCCAAAACTATCGTTATAGCTTGAAGATCCGATGGCGGGCGTTGTCTTGAATCCCGAATTATAGACAATCTCATGCGCGCGATCCTCATGCGCGTCGAGCAGGCAAAGCATCAAAGTTGGCTGCGTGCATTCAAACGTCAATTCATATCCATAGCGGATCAGCATCTTTTAAAAATCCATAAAGCGTGAAGGGGATCAATTGGCGTGCCTGGCAGCCTGCAATGGCCAAGGCACCTATGAACTGCCACATTAACCTATGTAGGCAAATGACCAATAAGAGCAATGGCCAAGCCATACATATCGTTCATCAGCGGCGAGATGCCCGCCGATTAAGCAGTGATGACAACACGCGGGTTGAGGCTTTGCAGTTAAGACCTTGCCTTTGGCTCTTCACCCAGCCTTGGCAGAAAATAAGCGAATAGCCCGAGCGCCGGCAGAAAAGCGCAAACCCGGTAAACGAACGTAATGCTTGTATGGTCGGCCAATGCTCCGAGGAGCGCGGCGCCCAGGCCGCCCATGCCAAATGCAAAACCGAAGAATAGCCCGGCGACCGTCCCGACTTTCCCGGGCATCAGTTCCTGCGCATAGACAAGGATCGCGGCGAAGGCCGAGGAGAGAATTAAACCGATCACCACGCTGAGTACGCCCGTCATCACAAGGTTGGCATATGGCAAAGCCAGCGTGAAGGGCAGCACGCCCAGGATCGATCCCCAAATCACATAACGGCGGCCGATCCGGTCGCCTATTGGGCCGCCAAGAAAAGTCCCGATCGCCATGGCGCCCAAGAAAAGAAACAGGAAGATCTGCGCATCCTGAACCGTAAGATGGAATTTCTGGATCAAATAGAATGTGTAATAGCTGCTGATACTCGCCGTGTAGAAGAACTTGGAAAAGATCAGCATAAGCAGGATGCTGATCGATACCGCGACTTTGCGGCGCGATAGACCGGAACTTGGGGTTGCGGATTCGCGGGGCTTCGCCCGCGCCGCGGCGATCGCGCGGCCATACCATTGGCCGATGGCGGTGAGGAGGATCATCGCGATCAGCGCGATGCTCGAAAACCAGGCGAGACTATGCTGTCCATGCGGCACGACGATAAAAGCGGCGAGCAGCGGGCCTAAAGCGGCGCCCGCCGTCCCGCCAACCTGAAACAGGGATTGCGCCAATCCATGCTGGCCGCCTGAGGCCATGCGCGCCACGCGTGACGCTTCCGGATGAAAGACGGAAGATCCGATACCGACCAGCGAGGCAGCCAGGAGCAAAGTGCCAAAATTTGGCGCAATCGACAACAGAATGAGGCCAGCGAGCGAAAAGCCCATGCCGATGGCGAGCGAGTAGGGGCTTGGATGCTTATCCGTAAATAGGCCGACAAAGGGCTGAAGCAACGAAGCTGTGAGCTGAAAAGCCAGTGTTATCAAGCCGATCTGGCCGAAATCAAGCGCGAAGGAGGTCTTGAGAACCGGATAAATGGCCGGAACCAGCGACTGGATGATATCGTTCATCAAGTGGGAAAACGAGATCGCCATAAGGATGGCGAAAAGAGTTGTTTCCTCGGGGCGGGCCAGCCGCGCCGGAGCGTTGAGTTTCGCGTCCATTTGCCTGACTATGTTGACCGGACCCTCATACTGAGGCCCGGCGTTGATGCGAGTCTCGCAGCATACTTAAGACAAGGGCTTCAGATAAGGCCTTCGAGCCTGATTGCGATTCAACTTAAAGCGATTAGGCCTATGCCAATGGTACCGCCACCCCGGCTCGAACGGGGGACCTCTAGATCCACAATCTAGCGCTCTAACCAACTGAGCTATGGCGGCAAAGCTAATTTCCGGCGGACCCTAAGTGCATCGTTTCGCGATTGCAAGAGTATGGCATGCCGCACGCCGCCCGGCTTCTCTCTTAAAGGCGCGGCCAAGGCGAGCCGTTTCGAATGAGAAACCCGCGTTCCATTGCACCCTTGATGCGCGTTCTAGGATTATTTTGTAAAGCACTCACAAAAATAAATTGCGCAGCGCGGTAATTCCGCCTGTGCCTTGCATTTTTGGGCGTAATGACGGAGAGCGGTGGACCGTCTGGCCGGGCTCCGTTAGGATTTAGTTTAAATTATCCGTGGCTGCGGATGGTGCCTTATCTTCCTGCATATCGAGAAGCCATGCCGATATGAGCGATTTTTATTTCGATTCCGCTGCCAAGCAGCAGGATGCAGAAGCGGCCTTGCAAGGACTTGCGCTAGATAAATCCGTCACGCAGCCGGTCTTCGGCGTGCAAGGCCGCGGTTTAGATGGGCTGCCGAAAGCTCTCTTCGCCAATCGTGCGATGCTGGCACTCTTTGGAGCCTGCAACCTGGAAATGCTGGGAAAACGGCTGTTTTCCGCTGGAGATCCAGGAGCAAAGCGCTTGTCGAGCCTCATGCACAAAGAGTCTGCTCCGAAAGCGCCAAGGCTTGAGCGCCTGCGCTTCTATTTTGGTTCGACAACCCATATTTTTACTTTCGCTTGCGTCTGGGTGGTCCGTGACAACGATCAAATGCCGGTGTTTGCCGCCACGATTCTCGATGCGCCGGCGGAACTTCTGCAAGGCGCGTGCGTCGCGGTCCCGCCTGTTGCGATAATCCCGGCGGTGCCGGACCAAGTTTCGCAGGCCGGAATAACACCGGACAGCGCCAGGCAAGCCGCTACTGGAGAGGGCTCAGAGGTTGCGGTTCTGCCGCGCGGCACGAAGGCCGTGCGGTTCCTCTGGCATACTGATGCGCAAGACCGTTTTACGGAAATCACGCCGCCTTTGGCTGAAATCGTCGGGCAGGCCTCGGCGGATCTTGCCGGACGAACGCTCAAACAAGTCTCCGGCATGCTGCGCTTCGACCCGCGCGGCGATTTAGCTCAAGCCTTTGCAAAGCGAGAGACTTGGAGCGGCGTTGAAGTCATGTGGCCCATCGCAGGGTCGCCGCATGCCGTGCCGGTCGGCCTCGGTGCTCTGCCAGCCTTCGACCGCAGCCGGAGTTTCCAAGGTTACCATGGATTTGGCGTGATCTATGCCCATCGCATCGCGCTTGCGGTCAATGACGAGCCCATCTCAGATGCTGCGCCGGCTGCAAGAAGCAACGCCGGTGATGAGGGATTTTGGACGCCCGCTTATGATGCAGAAAATGTCGTTCCTCTCAGACCCTTTGGCATTACGGCGAAAAATGCACCGCTCAATACGTCCTTTTCTGATCCGGCGATCCCGGAGGAGAGGACGGGAACAGATCCTCTTTCTGCGTCTGATTTGTCCTTCTCGGAGCAGGATGCCTTTCATGAGATTGCTCGCACGCTCGCGGCGGACGATCTTGCCCAGTTTACAGAAAACGCGATGCCCGTGGATGCCGGCGGCGATGGGGAGCACTTGATTTCCGCAGCGCCGCGGAACCCTGCGTCTTTGCGGGAGACGTCCCAAACGGCTCTCGTTTCCCCGCCAGAGCCGGAAAAATTTACTGCCGCCGAAGCTCAACTGGCCTTCGAGCTGGACCAAATGACCCGTAACGCCCGGGTGATTTTTTCCAATCTGAATGCCGGGGTGCTTGTCAGCCGCAATGAAGAGCCAATCTTCGCCAACCGGTTTCTGCTCGATCTTTTGGGCTACGAAAACCTCGAAGCGTTTCAAAAGTGTGGTGGCATTCCCTATCTCATCGCGCGGCCCGCGGTTTTCGGATCGACGACGGTTGAACTCACCGCGCGCGACGGCCATCTGGTTCCCATGATTGCGAGCGAGCAATGTGTGGAATGGGATCATCAGCCATCGACGCTTTTGATTTTGCAACCGGCTGGACGAAGCGAGTTTCACGCGGCCAAGGATGCGACGCTCTCCCATTACGAAAGCGAATCGCGCGAGCTCAATGCCATTCTCGATACGGCAACCGATGGCGTCGCCGTGCTCGATGCGATGGGGCGGATCATAACGCTGAACCGGTCTGGCGAAGCCTTGTTTGGCTATGACCAAAATGAAGTCGCCGGTGAACCCTTTTCGCTGCTCTTTGATGCCGAAAGCCGCGCCATCGCGGAAGATTATCTCGAAGGTCTGAAGACCAATAGCGTCAAAAGTCTCTTGAACGATGGCCGCGAGATTGTCGGGCGGGCGCGTCAGGGCGGTTCGATTCCGATTTTCATGACGCTTGGGCGCGTCAGCAGCAGCCATGCCGAAGACAAGGATTTGAAATTCTGCGCCTTGCTGCGCGATATGACACATTGGAAGAAAGTCGAGCAGGAGCTCGACGATGCGCGCAAGGGCGCCGAACGCGCGAGCGCGCTGAAATCCGATTTCCTGGCCAAGGTCAGCCACGAAATCCGCACGCCGCTCAACGCTATTTTAGGTTTCGCCGAAGTCATTATGGATGAGCGTTTCGGGCCGATCGGCAATGAGCGCTATAAGGATTATTTGAAAGATATTCACATGTCCGGCGCGCATGTGATGAGCCTCGTCAACGATCTGCTCGATTTATCCAAGATCGAGGCAGGCAAGCTCGAACTCGATTTTCATGAAGTCGATGCCAATCGTATCATTTCCGAATGTGTCGCGCTGATGCAGCCGCAGGCCAATCGCGAGCGAGTCATTATGCGCATGTCGCTCGCTGCGAACCTTCCTCATGTTTCGGCGGATGAGCGGTCGTTGCGCCAGATCATCCTCAATCTTTTGTCGAACGCGGTGAAATTCAACGAGCCCGGCGGGCAGGTGATTGTCGCCACGGCTTCAAGCGGCGCGGGCCATGCAATTATCCGTATCCGGGATACGGGCATTGGCATGTCGGAGGAAGATATTGAGACCGCGCTCGAACCTTTCCGTCAGGTCGCGACCGCGCGTCACACAACCGGCACCGGGCTTGGCCTGCCGCTGACGAAAGCGCTGGTCGAAGCCAACCACGCCTTTTTCTCGATCAAGAGCAAGAAGCAGGAAGGCACTTTGGTGGAAGTGACTTTTCCTGTGATGCGGGTGTCGGCATAAGAGCCAGTTACGCGACAGTGGAGAATAGAGAACCGCTGTTCACTTGGCAGCTTCGGACCGAAGGCACTATATCTATCTCAATAAGGCATGCCTTTAAATTCCGCGATCACATGTTCCGATGAACCTTGCAGGGATATGCTGCGAGCAATGACGCGCACTGGCTTCCGCGAGCGTTGTAATACAGCAATGAGGTAGAGGTTGCCTCTATCTTTGGTGATGACATCGTTGATGAAATATTCGGCCGTCAGTGTGATTTCGCTAGCCTCGGCAGCGTTCGCCAAAGTTATCGAGGGTGTCACGCGCGTACGGACTTCGCCAGTGAATATAGCAATGACCATCGAAGCGGAAAAATCAACATCGGGCGTGCGGTCACCGGGCGCATGTTTTGCCCATAAAGCTTGCCAGTTAGCCTTATCCGTTATCCGTACGGCCGAAAAATCTCCAATGCCGGAATCTGTACCGTTCCAGCCACGCAGGACAAGCTTTGGTGCCTGCATTGCGCTTTGTCTTTGAGCGAAATTATCCGCGAATGCGGCTGCTGCGGCCGATTGATCATAGGCCGCGGCGGGCGTGCGGCTCGCCGCGATCAGCAGAATGCCAGCGAGGAGGGAAAACGAGGTCAATCGCATCTGGTTTCCGAAACAGCTTCGGCTCCCTGAATATCATTCATCACAATAATATGCAGCCGTCTTGGTCCATGCGCACCAAGCAGCAACGTATGCGCGATATCGGCGGAGCGCGACGGCCCCGTAATGAAATTGACCGTGCGCGGCATCAAGCCCTTGCCATAAGCGGCTCGATCATGCGCCGAGGCGAAAAGCTTGATATTTCCGTCAAATGTAACTACATTCTCGTAGTTACATTGATACGAGCGTGCTGTGGAATGGACTTGGGCCGACGAAAAAAACCGCATCAATAAGCGGGACCATGGCCTGAGCTTTGAGACTGCGAAATATGTCTTTGATGACCCTCTAGCGATGAGCCGTGTTGATCCGCATCCAGACGGAGACAGATGGCAAACCGTAGGGGTGGTGGGAACTGTCGCGCTATTTGTGGTTCATACGTGGCCGGAACCTGACCCCATAACGGGAAGCGAGATAGGCCGGATCATCAGTGCCCGTAAGGCGACATCACATGAAAGGAAAGCCTATGAAGAAGGACAGTTCTAAGGCCTTTACGCGCGCGCAAGCCGCTGAGCTGAAGGGACTGAGTGCGCTGCCGGACGATAAAATCAACATTCAAAAGGTGCCGGAGCAGCGCGATTGGGCCGGTTCGCAACGCGGTGTTTTTTACCGCCCCATTAAAAAGCAGCTCACCCTGCGCGTTGATGCGGATGTCATTGACTGGTTCAAGTCGCATGCCTCGAAGGGTGAGGGCTATCAGACCAGTATCAACAGTGCTTTGCGTGAATATGTCGCCAAGCATGAGCAAAATAAATAACAAACGGCCGAGCGAAAGCTCGCTGTCGTGGATTTGCTGTTAAGCATCATTCACCACAATAATATGCAGCCGTCTTGGCCCATGCGCGCCAAGCAGCAACGTATGGGCGATATCGGCTGAGCGCGATGGCCCCGTAATGAAATTGACCGTGCGCGGCATCAGGCCCTTGCCGTAGACCATGCGCAGCTTGCGCAACAGCCGCTCATAATCGCTGACAATCTCGCTGGCCTGCAACACGACGATATGATGGTCCGGCAGGAAGTTGAGATGGGTCGGATTCTCCTTGCCTGACACAAGCGCGAGCGTGCCGGTTTCGGCGATGCCGCCAAACGCGATGCTGATGCTCGTGAGGTCGGAGCCTTCTTTTTCTTGTTCAACGATAAATTCAGTTTCAGTCCAGGGCATGGAAGCAAGGCGCGGGTCTAAGCCGCCGCGTATCTTCGCTGCGAGATTATTGGCGCGTAGATAGACCGCGACTTCGGCTGGAATGTCAGCGAGAGAGGCCACGTCCGCGAGCGTCGCTTGCGCGCGCAAAGCCTGCGTCTTGAAAATCTCTGTGCGGGTGGCGAGGTCGCCCTGGCCGCGCGCGGGCACAACACCTTTCGGTGCATGCTCAAGCCTGTCTTCGACGCTTTGACGGCGCGGCGCTTCCGTTCCGTTGACGCCAAGGGCGCGCCGGATGGAACTGAAAATCTCTGTGCGCGCATCGCTCATGATTTTGGACCCGTATGCCGTTTCGCCCATTGTGCCTGAAAGGTGCCGCCTTGCGGGGCGGGAAAGTCGCGGCTCTTCGTCCAGGCTTTGAGAAAGGGCAGGGCGTTGAGATTGTCTCTGCCTCGCGCAAAAAATCCGAGCGCGCTCATCGCCGCCCATGTCGCGGCGCGATAAAGCCGCGGATTTTTGGCAAAAAACACCCAGAAGCCGAGCGCGGCGCGTTGCGCGAAGGGCATGAGCTGGCGTGAAAACGAGCGCTCGCGCCACAAGCGCATCAAACCGGGCAAAGGAATGCGCACCGGGCAGACGCTCTCGCATTGGCCGCAGAAGGTCGAGGCGTTGGGAAGATCGCTGCTTTGATCGAGACCGATGAACGAAGGTGTCAATACGGCGCCCATAGGGCCGGGATAGACCCAGCCATAGGCGTGGCCGCCAATGCTTTGATAGACGGGGCAATGGTTCATGCACGCGCCGCAGCGGATACAGCGCAGCATATCCTTGAACGGACCAGCCAGCATAGACGAGCGGCCATTGTCGAGGATGATGACGTGATAATGCTCGGGCCCATCGGGATCGTCCGCGCGGCGCGGGCCTGTCGAAAGCGTCGTATAGACGGACATATCCTGACCCGTCGCCGAGCGCGCCAGCACGCGCAGAATTTGCGCGGCATCCTCCAGCGTCGGAACGAGCTTCTCGATCGCGGCCAGCACAATATGCACTTTTGGCAGGCTCTGCGTGAGGTCGCCATTGCCCTCATTGGTGACGATGATCGAGGTGCCTGTTTCCGCGATCAGGAAGTTCGCACCGGTGATGCCAATATCGGCGGCGAGAAAATTCTGCCGCATGATGGTACGGGCTTCTGCCAACAAAGTTTGCGGCTCTTCGAGATCGCGCTTGGCATCGAGGTTGACATGAACGCGCCGGAAATCGGCCTCGACCTGATCCTTGGTGAGATGCGCGGCGGGCGCGATGATATGCGATGGCGTCTCGCGGCGGAGCTGAATAATATATTCGCCGAGATCGGTTTCAATAGGCTTGATGCCATTGGCGTCAAGCACCGCGTTGAGGCCGATCTCTTCCGAGATCATCGACTTGCCTTTGGTCACGGTCTTCGCGCCATGGCTCTTGCAAATCTCGAGGACGATCGCATTGGCCTCATCCGAGGTGCGGGCAAAATGCACATGCCCGCCCGCCGCCAGAACCTTGCTCTCATAGGCTTCGAGATAGAGATCGAGATGGGCCAGAGTATGATTTTTGATATCGCGGGCACTGTCGCGTAAGGCCTCGAACTCGGGCAGCCTTGCAATGGCGGCGGCGCGGCTTGCGACGAAGCCTGTTGGCACATGCGCCATCGCCGCTTGGAGATCGGCATCGCCCAGCGCATGATGCGCATTGGCTTTGAACTGCTGTGACGTTGACGTGAGGCTCATGGTTTCGAGGCCCCCTTTTGCGCCGCTTGTTTTTCCGGCTCCCGGCCAATCGGCGGGGTCTCGGTCATATCTGCCAGCACCTCAGCGATGTGCCGCGCTTCGACCAGGCTGCCGCGCCGGGCGAGCCTGCCTGCCATATTCATAAGGCAGCCGAGATCGCCTGCGAGCAGAACGGGCGCGCGTGCGGCTTCGATGTTAATCGCTTTCTTATCGGCGATCGCAGATGAGATTTCATCATATTTGACCGCGAATGTGCCGCCGAAGCCGCAGCAGATGTTGCTCTCTTCCATTTCGATGAGATGGATGCCCCGCACGCTCGCCAGCAGCCGGCGCGGCTGCGCTTCGATGCCGAGCTCGCGCAAACCGGAACAGGAGTCATGATATGTCACTTTATGCGCGAAGGTTGAATCAACCATGGTGACGCCTAAGACATCGGTCAGAAAGCTCACAAGTTCATAAGTCTTGGCGGCGAAGCGATCGGCTTTCACGGCCCAATCAGGATCGTCCTTAAAGAGCAGCGGGAAATGTTTCACCATCATTCCGGCGCAGGAGCCAGATGGCGCGACGACATAATCGAAGGCGTCGAAATCCGCGATGATCCTGCCAGCGAGAGCTTTAGCGGTGGCGCGGTCGCCAGAATTATAAGCGGGCTGGCCGCAACAGGTTTGCAGCGGTACCTCGACCGCGCAGCCCGCGTCTTCCAAGAGCTTGACCGCGGCAAACCCAACCGACGGCCGGAAGAGATCGACGAGACAGGTGACGAAAAGCCCGACACGCGGATGTGAGCCTGTGGAGCCGGGTGTTAGGGTCAAGGACGTCTCCATCGGGTTTTCAACCGGCATCCGGGCTGAGGGGGCCGCTAGCTGCTATCATCAAACAAAACTTTGCCGGTATAGGGCGAAAGTGGGTTGCCGTGATCTCATGCCGGGTGCAATTGTAGCAAGAGACCCATAAGTCCTATAAGCGAGCCTCTCCATGAGCGCTATCCGTTTTCCGGTTCCAGATGCCACGATCATTGACCGCCGCGAGGCGATCATCGCGGGGCTTGCCTCCCTCGTTCCGTTCGATTGCCTCGTCACGAGCGAGAACGA
>Ga0116230_10002416_pt1 | contig 17972 bp, 15 predicted proteins | sample S1TSphfallax_3_FD_88678 | JGI IMG/M metagenome (GOLD analysis project Ga0116230, IMG submission 88678) | Host-associated microbial communities from peat moss isolated from Minnesota, USA - S1T2_Fd - Sphagnum fallax MG | ecosystem: Host-associated > Plants > Peat moss > Unclassified | place...
CGTCCCGGCGACGGCGCAGTTGGAAGCCCAGGTCGGCCAGACCTTGAAACTCAATTTGAGCCGGGGCCGGCACTTTCATCCGATGGGTGAGGGCGCGCTGAAACTGAGCGTGCGTTTTGAGGCAATCGATCTTTCCCGAACCCGTAAACGAGGAAGGTAATCCGATGAAATATCCCCCCAATGTCCAGGCCCCCCGGCGCACCGGCGCCTTCTCATTTGTTCCGATCTCGCTCTTCGCCGCGGTGACTGTGCTGTCGTTTTGGATCGCGACACAGTGGGCGGCATCGCAGCTTGGGTTTCAGCCGCGATTGGGTGCTGGGTGGCTCGCCTTCGGGCACGTCAAGCTTTACGCGCCGTGGGCGATTTTCGGATGGATGTATTGGTACTCGAGCTATGCGCCGGACATCTTTCGCACGGCGTTTTTCATCACCGCGGTGGGGCCGATCGTGGGCGTCGTCGTCATCGTGGGCTACGCCGTGTGGATGGCGCGCAAGGCCCGGGTCGCGACCACTCACGGGTCGGCGCGCTGGGCGACTGCGGAAGAATGCCGGGCGGCCGGCCTCTTGAATCCCGACGGCGTCGTGCTTGGGAGCTTGCCCGATGGGCGGCTCCTCAAAGACGACGGGCTCGAGCACGTGGCCTGCATCGCGCCGACCCGGTCGGGCAAGGGCGTGGGGCAGGTGATTCCGACCTTGCTCACCTGGCCCGGGAGCGTGCTGGTGCACGACATGAAGGGCGAGAACTGGGCGATCACGTCAGCCTGGCGGGCGAAATTCTCGAACGTCATTTACTTTAATCCCACCGATCCCCACTGCTCCGCTCACTTCAATCCGTTCCTCGAAGTGCGCGACGATGAGAATCAAATCCGCGACGTGCAGAACATCGCCGACCAGGTGGTCGACCCGTATGGCAAGGGCAAGGAATCGCACTGGGATCGCACGGCGGATCAGTTCTTTCTCGGGGCCATTTTGCACGTCCTGCATGCCGAGCCCGACAAGTCCCTCTATGGATTATCGAAGTTTCTGTCCGATCCCAAACGGTCCTTCGAGGCGACGCTCAAGCACATGAAGGCGGTGCCGCACGACAAAGGCATTGCGCACGAGCGGATCGCCTCCGCCGCGCAGGCAATGCTGAATAAGAGCGAGGAGGAGCGGAGCGGCATCTTAAGTACCGCGCTCGCGTTCTTAGGGCTGTACTCGGATCCCATCGTCGCGCGCAACACCGCGGACAGCGATTTTCGGATCCGGGATCTGATGCAGGCCGAGCACCCGATGAGTCTCTACATCGTGGTGCCGGATTCGGACCGGCTGCGCTTGAAGCCCTTAACCCGGATGCTCATGACGATGATCACCCAGCGCCTGGTCGAAGTGTTGAACCCGAAGGAGAACAAACATCGCCTGCTGATGCTGATCGATGAATTCCCGCGATTGGGAAAGCTCCCGTTCTTCACCGACGCGCTCGCCTATCTCGCTGGCTACAACATCAAGGTCATGCTCGTCATGCAGAGCAAGGCGCAGCTGGACGCCCCCGACGCCCATGGTGTCGGCAACACCGTCATCGAATCCTGCAAGGTCCGCAGTGTCTACACGCCGCAGGATCCCGTCACGGCGCAGTGGATCTCGGACGCGTTGGGCCCCAAGACCGAGGTGCATCAGCAGACGACGTATACCGGGCATCGGCTGGCGCCCTGGCTCGGGCACGTCATGGTGGCCGACCAGGAGAGCTCGCGGCCGTTGCTGGACGCGGCGGAAATCTGCAAGCTGTCGGCGGGGGATATGATCCTGCTCGTGGCCGGCTACCCGCCGATCCGCGCGCGACGCTTTCGGTACTACGAGCACCCGCTGTTCGCCGCGCGGGCGAACCTGCCGCCGCTCAAACTCAAACCCGGTGGACCTTACCCCTTCCGGCCGCGTCAGCATCCGAATCCGTGGGCAGCAAAGTGCTCGATCGTGCCGTCACCCGAAGCACAAGGGGCGCCGGCCGCCGCCGCGCCGTCGGCGCCGAAGCCTGATATGCCGGCGGATCGCTCTGAGGGCAGCGAGCAATCGCTGTTGGTGATTCCGCTGCAGGAAAAAAGAAGGCTGGAGGAACTGGCAGCGCCTCCATTGGACACCGCGGCGGAGAGGCAGGCGACGATCGACGAGCAGCTCGATCTGCTCATCTCGGACGAGGAGCTCATGCGTCGCCGAGCGCTCGATGAACTCGAGCGCATGCATCATCGCCGGCCGCACGGCGTGCGCCAACACATCCCGCTGTAACGGAGTACCCCATGTCCACGACGCCAAAACCTCCCAAGCCCAAAAGAGTCCGTCCCGACCGTCAGCAGGAAATTCATATTCGGATATCGAATACGCTCGCGCTCGGGGTCCGCGAGCTCGCCGCGGCTCGCCGGGTGCCGATCAAGGCGATCTATGAGGCGGCGATCGCCGCCTATTTGAGTCCGGGCGCCCAGGACCAACGCGATGCCATGCTGGCAAGGCATTTGAATCGTTTCAGTCGCGGCGTGGAATCCGTCGACTGGAATGCGAAATTGCTGGTCGCGATGATGCGATATCAGATCGAGCTCGATTTGAGTTTTTTGCCAGAGCCTGTGACCGATGAGGAGCGCAAGATCGTCACCGAGAAAGGCGCGCGCCGGTTCGATCGCTTCGAGCAGTGGCTCATGCGGCATCTGGCCGACCCGGAGAGTTTGTACACTCGTCTGCAGGGTCGAATGACTCCGACGGCCGATGACTTCGAGACCACGTCGGATTGAGAGGGACATGTTGCGTGATCGTCGGGCTCGCTGCCTGATGCATCAGTGCGAGCGGGTCTCCTCGAGAAATCGGATCACGGCGGCGACGATCGCCTCCGGCGCGTCTTCGTGCATCAAGTGTCCGGCTCCGGGCACGGACTCGAACTGGGAACCAGGAATTCGTTCCTTCAGGCGATGTCCCATGTTGAGCGGGATCCACTGGTCTGCTTCGCCCCAGAGAATCATCGTTGGGCAGCGAACATCTGCATATTTCGGTTCGACCTCGTCGGTATGGCGTTGATCGAACTGCGCGATCTGTCGGTAGAAGGCGGCCTGTCCATCTTCGCCAATCCACGGACGCACATAAGCCTCGAGGTCCTCGTCCGATAAGGCACGAGAGTGGGAGCTTCGCAGATACGCGCGCAAGAGCGACTCGTGGATCGCGGGCGGCAGCGCGCTGAATACCTTGACGTGGGCACGGACCTGGCTCGAGAAGGGTGAGCCCCAGGGTGAGAGGGCGACCGGGTCGATGAGGGTGAGGCTTCGATAGTCCCGGCCATTCAAGAGATGGCAGCGCAGCGCCGTCGTGCCGCCAAAATCGTGGGCGATGACGTCCGGGCGCTCGATCTGCCAATGATCGAGGAGTTCGGCGAGCAATTGGTTCTGCACGCCCAAGGAGACGTCGGGCACCGCGACGCGTGCGGATTGACCGTAGCCCAGCAAATCGAAGTAGTGCACCCGATGGTGGCTCGCCAGGCACGGGATGATGCGGCGCCACTCGTAGGAGGAGAACGGGGTCCCATGAATGAGCACAAGGGGTGGACCCGCGCCGACCACACCATAGCGGATCTCGTGGGACTGAAACTGGTAGGTCGAGGGCAGATGCCACGGAGTCATGAGGGCTTCCTAATGGGTATCATATGTATCGGGCATTAGTACTATGACGACCATGAAGCTAATGTGTCAAGATGATTTAACCCATTAGCCCATTGGAGCCTAAGCATGCGCGCGGAGCGATATCGGTGGACCCCCGAGGATTTCGTGGCCGGGGAGCTGTGCCTGGAATTCACCAACACGGTGGGGGATCTCGGGAAGACCCGCGACCTCGAGCGGCTGACCGATTGGGAGGCGTATCTCGACTGGGCGCTGGCGGTAGGAGCGCTCGGCGAAAGGGAGGCGCGGGACTTAACAAGCCCGGTGACCCGGCACTCGGCACAATCCCGCAACGCGCTTCGCACGGCCCTGGCGTTTCGCGCGACGTTGTATCGGGCGTTGTCGGCGTTGGCAGCCGGCCGCGCGCCGCTTCAAGCGGATTTCGATGTGATCGAGACCGGCATAGTGAAGGCCGTGGCAGCTGCCAATCTGCGGCCCGTGAACGGTGCCTACGTGTGGACAACCGTTCAGGACGAGCCAGCGCCGACGACTCCGCTCACCCGGATTGTGCTATCGACCTTGCAGCTACTTCAAGGTCCCGATCTCCCATTGCTCCGAGAATGCCTCCGGTGCTCCTGGCTCTTCATCGATCGCTCGAAGAATCATGGACGGCGCTGGTGCCGCCCGGAAGCGTGTGGGAATCGCGCCCGTGTCGAGCGGCATTACCGAACGCATTCGACGTAAGTTCGATCGGCGAACATGGTCCCACCCCGCTCGATCCATGTCGGCCGCTAACTGTCGCGGCCCACAACTATGAATCGCAGCGACTTTCGCGGCTCGCTCTCGCTCATGATTGAACGGTCACCGCAGGCTTTCTCGGCTGCAACAGATCCCACAGGTTGCCATAGAGGTCCCTAAACACGGCGACGGTACCGTAAGGTTCTTCTTTCGGCTCCCGGACGAAGACGACGCCTTTGGTCTGGTACGAGCCAAAATCGCGCCAAAAGTCGTCCGTGTACAAGAACAGAAACACTCGCCCACCGGTCTGATTGCCGATTCGTGAAGATTGCTCATCACCAACGGCGCGTGCGAGTAGTAGGTGTGACGACGTCGAACCTGGCGGAGCCACGACCACCCACCGCTTTTCCTGTGCAGGAATCGGCGTATCTTCAATCAGCCGGAAGCCCAAGGTGCCGACATAAAACCCCAGCGCTTCGTCGTAGTCACGCACAACGATTGCCATTAGACCTATTGATTGGTTCATAACCGTTATCTCGCTCCGCGACCCAGATGGCCGTCCGTCTCACCTCAGACTGCTGACGAGAGGTGCATTCCTACAACGCGACCGATACCCGCGAAGACGGCTTCGACCTGGTCGGGCGTCGGCGCGCCACCCTGTGTGTACGCGCAGATCAGTATCGGCTCGCCGCGAGTGGACCAGGTCACTGCAATGTCGCCCGCGGCGTCTTTGCCGTAGTTACCGGTCTTGTCCCCGACCCGCCAGCCTTTGGGCAGACCGGCGCGCAACCGGTTGTCTCCGGTCTTGCAACCTAGCATCCAGCCTGTGAGTCGCTCCCGCGAGTTTGGCGACAACACCGTCCCGAATATGAGGCTCCGCAGGTTGCCGGCCATGGCGGCGGGCGTGGTGGTGTCGTGCGGATCGCCGGGAGGCGAGCGGTTCAGCTCCGGTTCGTTGTGATCCAGGCGGGTTACCGCATCGCCGATAGATCGCCAAAATGCGGTTAGTGCGGACGGGCCGCCGACGCGCGCCAGCAGAGCGTTAGCGCAGGTGTTGTCGCTGAGTTCGACGGCGGCCTCGCACATGTCGGCCACTGACATAGCGCCTTTGTCTAAGTTCTGCTTGGCCACGGGCGCGTATTCCAAGATGTCATCGGGGCCATAGGCGATTAGCTCGTCCAAGCGAGTCTGCCCGCGGTCCACGCTGGCGAGTACACAGGCGGCGAGGGACGCCTTGAATGTACTGCACATGACGAAGCGCTCTTGAGCTCTCCACGCTAGTTTCGAGCCGGTGCGCAGATTTTCGGCATAAAGACCAATGTGGCCGGCAGTGTCTCTTTCATAGTCCGTTAATGTGGTGATCTGCGTTCTTTGGGCAAGCAACGGTGAAGTTAGCAGCGCCAGGCTACTGCACAGCAGGTCTCGTCTTTTCATTCACGGAATCCTTCAAAGCGCCTGGATTAACAATTCTGAGTAGTGGTCGTCGCCCGCTACCATAAACGGCCGGACCCGAAAAGATCCGGCGATGCAGACCACATTCGTTGACAACAGATATGCCAACTGTCGTTTGACGCTTCGATTGTATTACTCAAGTCGTCAAACACTGCGGATCGAAGATGTACTCACCGCGTAACCAAGCCGCGATCTCCAACGCGTAAGGGTTGGATTTCCACATGCTATACCGCTCGAGCAGCCGACGGCGTGTATCATCGTCAAATCGATCAAGCCCCGTGTCCTGTAGCAGGTCACCATCCACAAGTAGTCGCTCTACGAATGAAGATTCGAAAAGCCGCCCACAACCCTCGGGTAGCACATGCCGTTGTCTCGGCGCCCCTGTTAACAGATCCCGATATCGACACAGCGAGATTCGCGACAGATATGGCTGATTCATGGGGTTGATAGCGAGTCCCGCAATAAGATCGACGGGAAGTTCCCATGAGCTGGTCGAGGGATCGAGATACAGATGATTCGTGCGAATTTTAGAGTCGTTGGAGACATGATTATCCCAAATGAACGGCCTGCGTCCGATCTCGTTCGCCACGTCCACCAAATGCTTGGCGGAATACCCCTCGGAAATAACCTTCTCGCCGGTCCAAAAGATATCGATGCTGGGGTCAATCATTCCGGCGAAATCTCGCAGATATGATTTGGCCGGGCTTCCGAAATGACGCGCGAGGCGCGAATCGTACGAATAGTACGTCGGACAAACGATGAAGCTCTGGGCATTACTCCAGCCGCAAACGTCGGCAATCACTCTCGCTTGAAGATCGGGGAGATCATCGACGTCGCCGCGCATGTCGTCGAACAGGATGCAGAGCACTTCCACGCCGACTTCGTTGATCTGCAATACCTTCGAGCGCAACGCCATTCGGGCGTTGGCTTCGTAATTCAAATAGACCTCAAAGGGCGTCAGGCCGATCCCAAAAGAGACCCCGAGTTCGTGACACCGCGAATGGAGTGCACACAGCTGTTTCATCGTCTGCGTCGGCAGCGGTTCACGCCACCGTCGACGCAGAAACGCATCGGCCTTCGGCGCATAGATATAGAATTGGTATCTGAAATCACGCAGAAATGCGGCGGCGCTGAGGCGCGCGGACCAGTCCCAGGGATGGCCGAAGAAGCCTTCGATCACGCCCGCTTTGATTCTGGTGTCGATTTGGAGTCCTCCGATGCCCTGCCGATTGTTGGTTCGAGAAAACGATCGTTACTTCGAACCCCGTCGCTTGCGCACCGTTGTGCAAGAAATCGCTGGTTTCGGAGTTAGAAAAACTGGTTGAGGAGACAGAGTTTGAATGCCCCAGGTCGGTTAGTAAAGCAAACTGCATCTACGCCAGTTCCCCTACGCGCTTAATCTGAGCTCGCGTAGAGGTTGCTGCCGAGGAGCGACGCCCCAATAGTGACGCGGTGCGAAAGCCCCCCAGACCGCCGACGCGATATTGAGATTCTCGTGAGCTTTTCGCATTGCATCGATACTAACGCTAGGAGCAGCTCGTAAGCCATGCATGCGAATGTGAGGACATCAGCCCAGCGGAACGATGTGCGACGATATTGCACGTTCGTTCTCGTCGTGGCGTTTCATGTCGCCCTGGTTCTAGTCCTGCTGAGACTATCCCCAACATTGCCTGCGTCGCCGCACCTCTTGCCACCGCTGGAGCTACTGATCTTCCCCAGCGCTGACAAGCCAAAGACTCAGCTAACTCCGCTTCCGGAAAAAGCCCTGCACGCGCACGCCGAGATTACACCTCCGGTTTCGTCCGCTATTACCGTTCCGACCACACCCGCCCCGGCTGCGGGCTCAAACGCTCCGATCGATTGGGCGAACGAAGCACACGAGGCAGCACAAGCGATGAGCGCTCCGAACCAAGATGCTCGGCTATTCGATCACCGTATGCCAGCGGCGCAGCAGCATTCGCATTCGATTTTCGACGAGCAGTCAGCGCACCATACCGGCGAGCAGTTCAAGGCCGAGGACGGGCGGTGGGTGGTATTCGTCAACGATGATTGCTACCAAGTCTCTGACCCGTTCGCGACCCCCAACGCACTATCGAATGGTATGGGCGTGCAGACCTACTGTAGAGGCAAGTCAAAGACACCGCGTGGTGATCTTTTTGATCAGCTTCCAGCTTACAAAAAACTCCACCCCGACCCATGAGCGCGTTCGGCTTCCGATCTCGTCGGCGATTTGAGTTTGGAAGCTTTCGGCAGCCCAGTGTGTGCTCGTCTGAGCCAAGCGCATGAGCACGTGAATGGCTCGATGCAGGCCAGTGCGAGGCGACAAAAAGAAAAAGCCTCGCAAATCCGGTTAGGTAAGCGAGGCTTGAATATGTCAACTTCCGGCCCTTTCCATCAACACCTTAACCGAGGGGCTGGGAGGGATGGCCGTGGGCGCTATTTCTTGCTCTTGTCGTCGCCGGCTTTAAGCTGACCTCGCAGTTCCGCGGTCTCATCGCGTGCGCGCCGCTCACCCTCTTGGGCGCGCTCAAGTGCCTTGGCGGTTTTCTGCAGTTCCGTCTGCGCGGCCTCCGCGCCAGCCTCGGCCTTGGCGACCCGGGCCTGCAATTGATCTCGCTCTTTGCGCAGTTCCGTCATTTCGGATTCCTTGCTCTGCACGGCCTGAGTGAGCCGCTCCACCTTCTCGTGCGCGATCGCGATTTGCGCCTCGGCCTGGCCGAGCGATTTCTGTAGGGCATCGATTTCTTTGCGAGTGTCGGCCTCGAACGCCCGGCGAGAATCTTCGCTGCGTGCCGCCCGCTTCTGAGCCTCCTGGTCGCTCTCACGGGCGGCTTGCGCATCGGCCTGGGCGCCGACGATTGCCCTCTCAAGGCGTTGAATTTCCGCCTGAGCTGCCTGTGACGTCGCCTCGGCGCGCTCTGCCCGGGTTAGGGCCTCCTGTGTCGCTCGCTGGGAAGCAGCGAGGGCCTCCGCCGCTTGCTCGGTCTCGCGTTCGAGTCGTTCGATCTCGAGGGCGGCCTCCGCCCGGGCGTGATTGGCCGCATCGATTTGCTTCCGGGAGTTCGTTTCGATGAGTTCGATCTTGCCGGCCGCCTGGCGCTGGACGGCGGCGTAAATCGCGGCGACGGCTCGTTGACCGATCTCGACGAGGTCGGCCGGGACCTCGCTGATTTGGGTGGCGTGCGTCTGACGCTTTTCCAACACCGCCGTTAAAACACGGTTGATCGTGGTGTAGCTTCCGCCGCCCAATTTCGAGCGCACGCGCTCGAGCGTCGGGTCGAGCCCCTCGTGCACCAAGGCATCGACGGCCTGGCCGACGGTGTCATCGTTTACGGTGGTCTTGCGTGGCATGAGTCCTCCAGATCAAGGGGGCGGGATAACGTATGATATCGTATCGTAACGTAATATGAAATACTACACAACAAGTTGCCGCGGTCAGGAGCGCCGTCGAGCTCATGTGGCGAGATTTTATCGAAGGGATTCGTCAAGCGCGCAAAGGGGGGGATTCGATATTCACGAAGCCGGAGGGGAGGCGCTAGTTCGAGCTCCGTGTCCCCGGCAGGGGCTGAATGCCTGGCGTATGTCGATCGACCTACGTCCCGTCCTCGCGGCCCTCAATTAATAGACAAGAAATCGATTATTTGTCGAGAGCGTCTTTTCTTACCGTCCGCAGTCGAAACGCATTCTCCGAACTCGGCGACGCTTTCCGATCAACGACAGTGACAGGGGATAAGCGATTGGCAGCGTCAACATTCCAAGCCTCCAGATTGAAGAAGTCTGAGACCTTGGGCTTCTCCGGGAACTTCAAGCCAAGATACGCTGCGGAGCCTCTCATCTCCGGATTCATGCCAAGAGTTCGAGCCGCCTCTAAGATTTCCTCATCGGACGCCTCCAGTAGATCCTGCTCCAGTGCATCCAAGACGCGCGTGAGCGCAATCACGCGCCGTTGGGGTGTCAATCGTTTGGACATGATGTCAATCCTTCTCGCAGCAATACGCGCCGCATTCGCCGTCGAGTCGAGTCATACTGAAGCTTCGAAATGCCGACCGAAGCGCGGATCTGTTCTGCCGAAAGTCCCTCGGCTAAGCCGTTGATGATTTGCAAGGCAGTCTCATCATTGCAAAACAGCCGCTCAATCGCGTCGAGGGCCTGGACGGCGATGAGCGCGCGTTCTGGGTCCGGAGCAGGGTCTTGAGGCTCTATATCGCTACGGTTGTCTGCGGTGCTGTCCATCGTTGTAGGCGGGAGCGTTGTCGAGGAGGTGTACTCCGCTCCGACCATGGCGCGGCGCCAGTGCTCGCTCCGCAGGCTGCGCATCACGCCCGCCAGAAAGGCGACCATCGTCACCCCCTCGGGTTTACGCCGGGAACCGACAAGGGCTCGCGAAATAGCCTCTTGCAGCAAATCTTCCCAACTGACATCGGGCGGTAAACCTCGCGCGTGTAACCGGGCGATCGTCTTCAAGCGCAGCAAATCGACTTCGGTGACGATCTTAAGCGCGAGCGCCTGCTGGCTCGGGGCTATCACCCTACTATCGTCCATGGGTTGAATTTGCGGCATGTTTCCGATCTTTGCCTCTGTCCGAGTATATGCGCACGTCATCGACGTCCGCGGACAGGTGGCCGGAAAAATAATCTTGACCGAGTTCGGCTGAGCGGACCGCATACCCGAAGAGAGAGCGGAGGAAAACATCATGATGAAGTCAGAGGAGATGGAGATTGTTCGGCGCGCATATGCGAAGCAGATCCTTGCCGTACACGGATCACAGGATGCGCGCCTTGAATTAGCGTTCGCTTCGGTTGCCCGTGAACACTTTTTGGGGCCGGGGCCGTGGCAAACGTGCCGGGGGCCGGGGTCGTATACTCCGACACCCAGCAAAGATCCGGTCTACCTGTACACAGATGCCCTGTTTGGGATTGTGCCTGACCGCGGCATCAATAATGGCCAACCGTCCCTGCACGCGGCGCTATTGGCAGCCGCCGGGATCAAGGAGGGGGAACATGTTGTTCATATCGGCGCTGGTACGGGCTATTACTCTGCCATCATGGCCTCATTGACAGGATACACTGGCAGCGTGACTGCGATCGAATTCGATCCGGAGCTCGCGCGACGCGCGCGTGAGAATCTGGCGTCGATACCGACGATTCGGGTCATTCGAGGTAACGGAGCTGACGGGCAATTCCGGCCGGCGAATGTGATTTATGTGAATGCCGGTGTGACCCATCCAGTCACTGCGTGGCTGCATGGCCTCATGGACGGAGGACGCCTGATTTTGCCGTTGACGACCGACGCCAGCGTGCGTGCCGCGGATGCCGGGACATTCGACTATGCCACCATGGCTCGCCGGGGCGCAGTATTTCTACTAGAACGGAACGGGGCCGTTTTTAACGCACGGTGGATTTGTCCCGCCGCCTATATTCTCGCGGAGGGCGTGCGCGATAGCCGCGCTGAAGAAGCGCTAGCGAAAGCGTTCGAAACGGGTGATCCCCAGCGGGTTACTCGGCTTTATCGAGCTCTCGACGTGCCAGCTGACCGATGTTGGTTGCGAGGACCGGATTGGTGCATAGCATACGAATAAGCAGGCGTTGCACGGATGCGCGGGAAGAATCCGGCGAGCCGTGGCGCCATCATCAGCTACTTCTCGAAACTGCACCCTGGTCGGTCCTCAGCGAAGTTATTGTGCTTTTAAAAACAGGGGCAACCCAAGGGTCGTCATTCACTCGGCGGATGGGTGCTTCTAACGCCTCACCTAGTACAAGACGCGCGACCGCGACCTGGAGCGCCGCGAACCTTAGATCCTCTATGTATTCAGGCGGAACAGGATCTTGGCTGACATACACGCCCGCCGCGACATCCGATCGCATCAGACGCCCAAGCCAGTGAATGTAATCTGTCGCGACCCCGATCCGGAGCTGTTGTCGTGAGCCCTCTGCACCGATCGCAGCCTTCAACGCCATGATCGATAGGAACATGGCGGCTTCATGCAGATCCCAAGCACGGCTAGGGTCGAGCCGTTGAGTCTCAATCATGGTGACGAGTTCATACACTTTTGGATTGACCTTCGCACGGACAAAGTTCGTCGCGTTCTGCTTGCTGGAGATAATTGCGCCTAGATGTCCAAGGACAGGGCGCCGCGTGTCGAATGGAACGGACCACCCCCCTTTATACTCAAGTCCGGGAAGCAGTTCGAGGAACCGCGCGAGAAGCTTGTCGTCCAGAATGTCAGCGACTTCCGGTCGGCCGCTTTTCCTTAAGCGATCGGACAGGAACACTACGACGGCATTGCGGTGACTGACGGCATCAAAGAGGGCCTCCGCCAGCTTGTCGACGTCGACGCCTTCCGGCCAAGCGGCCAAAAACGAATCGATGCGAACGCTCACCAGGGACTTGAACTCGGAATTACGAAAAACGATGTTCCGAACATCACCAAGGAACGCGTTCGCCCAGGCGGTCCAACTTGGTTGTGGAGCTGACGGAGGTGCGGGCGGGGTAGGCTGAACGGCGTCGGCGGCGTCCGCGCTCTTCCAGATCAACGCGGACTGAAGACCCGAATCTACAGCCTGGCAGAGAATCAACTCTTGAATATAAGCGTAAACACGCCACGACATCACGCGGTCAAGTTCGGATATCGCGAAGGGCCAGTCTCCGGCCGCCTTGCTCAAACTGTTGGATAGCAAGTACGCAGTCGGAATGCCCTTCTGGTCAACCACGCAAAGGTAGCGATCATGAAAGGCTTGACGTGATCCGTTGGCCCGCTTGACATGCACAATCGAAATACGGCCGGCTAACCTGCCGGCCCATTCCGATGCCGTGGATATGAGCTTCGCAAGATAATCGTTGGAAGCCGGCGTCTCTGCCGTGTCGGCGTCCGGATCAATATTACCCGGAGAGATGACGATGAAAACCTCTACGGTCTCATTTCCTTGACGGGCAACGACACGCTTGAGCGCTGCGCTTCCGAGAAATGGATCAACCAGGTAGGCCTTCCTAACCCCCGGCTGTTCGATCTTCTTCTTGATCCAACGAATGACCTCGACCTGGCTCTCCATTCCACGATCGAACCAAATGCTCTCGAGTTCCATCGAGCGCGGACCGATCGCCGCCGAGAGTTTAGCCTCTTGCGCACGCAACACATCGAGGCCACCGGAGCGATTGGCAATCGCGGGCCCCTCAAAAGCGACGGTGGCGAGCCGGGGTCGCATCTCAAGATCCGCGCTTTCCGGAGAACCTGGGAACGGCGGGGGTAGCGTGTCGACCGCACCCACTGCAGTAACGCCAAAATGAAAGCCTTGGCGGAACTGGCCCTTCAGCCGATCAGCAAGGTTGCCCGCATCGTCGAATACCAAGAGAGACACGTCAGTGATGTGTGCGGGCGCAGAGGCGACGATATCTCGTACGCCGGCGTCAATCTCGAGAAGCTGGGAGCTGAGCCCCTCGTCATAGTTGCCCAGAGTGATTTGTATTGTGAACTTACGGTCAATGGGTGCAGCGTGGCGCCGCACAAGTACCTGAACCATCGGCGCCTTGGTTCGCGATTCGAACTCACCGGCCGCGACGTCGAACAGCGGTCCGTCGACTCCCTCGGTCACGGCTGTCCGATAAAAATAGTCCACGATTCCGACCGGCCGACGATGCGTGAAAATCTCGGGGATGCCCGAGAGTTCGCCGATTCGGGCGACTAGGGATCGAAGTACTCTTGGCACTGTGCCTACTCCCAGGTTCTTCTCGAGATCCTCCCTGAGTGCCTTGTAAGGACCATCTGATGCGATGCCCTTTCGGTAGAGGAGGCCGATACCGCTTATCCGCGCTATCTGAAAGCCCTCCTCAGCAATAAGGGGCCCAAAGGGAAACCCCGTAATCGTTTGGCCGCCAGCAATCGGGCTGTCGTTCGGTACCATCAGGCGGCCTAACTCAAGGTCGGCCAGTAGCGCACGCGCGTCAGTCTCGGGGACGACTTTATCCCAAGTGATAATGGTGAGCGGACTGTCCGGTAAGGCTGTATGGCGAACGCCGTCGACAGAAACATCATGCGGCAACGTCGCCGCAGGGTACTCGCCGGGGCCGCGCACCGTTCTCAGCAGGACATAGGAAAGCGCCGGGACCAAACCGTCCTTGGTAACGCCGAATACGGTGAGTGCGATGGGCACAGCGAGTACTGCTCAGATGGTGTCGACCTGACGAATGCTATGCTTACTCAGATCGAGGCTCAACCCAAAGGTACTAGGTTCCATGAAACGTGAGCGACAGCGTTGGGAGCAATTCGAGCGTCTCGTGGCTGCGATTCACCGTGCCACGGATCCTACTGCGCGAGTGAAATGGAACGATTCAATCAATGGCCGACAGTTCGATGTGACTCTGCGCTTCCGAAAGGGACTATATGACTACCTTACGGTCATCGAGTGCAAAGACTACTCATCTGCGGTACCAGTCGGAGAAGTGGAGGCGTTCATTACAAAGTCGAGAGATGCGAGCGCGCATCAGGCGGTAATGGCAAGTGCCTCCGGATTTCAAAGCGGTGCAAAGACAGTCGCGGAGCGCCACAACGTCACATTAGTTCACTTGACCGATTCGCCGGAGATCGACCTATCCATATTCGGAGCAGAGTGGGGCCCAGACATCGATGCGATTAACGTGCAAGCCGTTGCGCTGCGCTATTCAGATGGTGAGCAGAAAAACCTGCCTGAGGCTGCCAACGCGATGAGTTATTACATTAATCATCTGTCGGTACGGACTGCGTCGACGGTGATCAGTTTGCACGATCTAATCTCCCAGCGAGTGCAGTCCGTCGCCGCTGACACCGCAACGGCTCACGATGTCTTCGCCGAATACGAAATGCCATTACCACCGGGCACGGTGCTGATTTCTCCCGATGACGCGGAGTTTCCCTCGAAGTCCATCGCTAGCATCAGCTTGAGGGTTGCACTGACCAAGGCCAAGACTTTGCGCGGTCCGCGTCAATTCGATCCGGCACTGTTGGTTCCGGATGTAGACTTCAAAAATATCTTGGGAGGTGAATCAACCAGAGTGAGCCGTCATGGGCTGGCGCTCGGCACCGCGGAACGATTCGAAGTGGGAACCTTTTACGAACAACCGCAACTATCGCATTACTATTACTGTGATCAGATAGTCGGGGGTATGGCTACAATCTATCTCGTGGAGTCATTCCAACTAGGAGCACTGTTTCAGGCTGTTTACACCCAAGAGACTCGATATGCTTCGTACTACACGGCTGTACGCGAGGCGTCGATCGTCGAGAGGCTCAAGCGAAGACTTGCGGACATGAAGGCGAGATAGAACTGTGAGTGCGGGGCACTTCCTAATCTAAGACTCCAACCGACGCGAGCCTTGAGCGGCAGAGCGGAGTCTGTACCGCGGTGCACTGATTATCCGCGGGGGTTTCTTAAATTGACCGGGCGTGACGGAACTATTGGAGCTCTGGAGACGTCACACGGCATGAAATTGGGAGGGATACCTGCTTGAAGTCTGTTCTCTTGGCGAGTGTGGCTACAGCCGTCCTCGCAAGCCAATCCGGTGGAATCACCGGCGGACTCTGCACGGCGACGAGTCTGGGGGAACCCCCAATGATCGACCGTCTGGCACCGGAGCAGTTAGGCACCGTGTCCTTCGAGAACTCTTGTTTACCCGCCGTGCAGGCGGACTTCAATCGCGGTGTTGCCCTCCTACATTCCTTCTGGCTCGACGAGGCAGAAAACACGTTCAAGAAGGTCGTTGCGGCCGACCCTGATTGCGCGATGGCCGAGTGGGGTATTGCCATGGCCGACTTCAACGAGGTCAACGGTGGACCGACCGCCGGCGGCGCGGTTTGGGCACACATAGCGCTCGCGAAAGCCGATACGGCGCGTGAGAGGACTCCTCGAGAAGCAGCGTATATCCACGCACTGCATAGTTTCTTCGACGGTTATCAGGAAAATGATGCCGATCGTCTCGCTCAACGATACACAGAGGCGATGGAACGGCTCGCCAAAGAGTATCCGAAAGACATGGAGGCGCAGATTTTCTATGCCCTCGCACTGCTCAATTCGGACCCGCCCGACGATGTGCAACTGGTCAACCCGAAGAAAGCGATCGCTATCCTCTACCCGCTGTTCCGCGAACATCCAGATCATCCGGGTATTGCCCACTACATCATCCATGCCTGCGACAATCCGCAAATGGCTCGCGAAGGACTGGAGGCCGCCCGACGTTATGCATCGATCGCGCCGGCTGCTCCACACGCGTTGCACATGCCCGGCCATATTTTTGCCCGATTGGGACTCTGGGATGAGGACATCCGCTCGAACCTTGCTTCGAAAGCGGCGTCCGAAATCCCTGCGATGCATGTGGGGGCCGAGAATCGGCTGCATGCGATGGAGTTCCTGGAGTATGCCTACCTTCAGACCGGGCGCTACGACGAAGCACGCGCGATCGTTATCGAGGCGTCGTCCGTTAAGCGAACGGATGTCGATCCACGCTACCCTAACTATTACGCCACCGTCGAATCTCGCTATCCGTCGCTTTTTGCTATTGAAAGTGGTGATTGGGCAATGGCGGCCAATTTGAAGCCGATCGATGGTGCGGATTGGTACGGTCAAGGACAGACTCTTCTTGCACATGCCATCGCAGCGGGCCATCGACACGACGCCAGCGCGGGTAGGGCCGCTGAAAACGCCATCGATGCCGTTACTGCATCGAAACCCTATCTGCGGGCGGGATCCCCGCGCGCCTCGCTACCCGATGAGATTCGTGCTTGGAGCCGATTCTCCCGCGGGGATCTGCCAGGTGCCCTTGCGCTCCTTCGTCCAATCGCGGATCGGCAGGCGAAAATCGGGAAAGGAGAGGTCGAACTTCCCGCCCGCGAAATGCTCGCAGACATGCTTATGCTCACCGGCCAGTACGCCGAGGCGCTCACCGAGTATCGGTCATCTTTGGTGGATGATCCGAACCGCTTCAAGGCGCTTCTTGGTGCAGCGCATGCAGCAGAGCAAATGGGCGAACGGCAGACGGCGGGGAGATATTATCGCGCCGCGTTAGGAAATTGCTCGTGCGTAGATGGGCAAGCGGCGCGTGACTTGGAGCATGCCCGACTATTTGTAAGAAAGACTGCACAACCATAGGACACGGCCAGAGCGGTCCTTGCCGAGCGTTTTTATGCCACGATGCGCGGGGGCGCCGTAGGTCCAAGTTAGTTTCTATTTCCGGTGGCGAGGCGGGTTCTAATGCGATTAGCGAAAGGCGGATAGCCATTCGTGCTTCGGATCGAAGTCTGTGAGTACCCTTTAATACTGTCAATTTCTCCCTCTTAGCGCTGAGCGCAATTTTTCTCAGCCGCCGCTCCCAACCCACTGATGCAAATAGGGTTCCTCGCAGAATCCGAGAATGACATTGCTATGTGAGACTGACACGCGCACCGTGGATTTCTGTACTCGCATAGGTGTCACCAAGCTTTTTTTGATCCTTTATACGTGTCAGCGCGCATCGGGAGGCTTTCATGCCGCAAAGCGCCGGTCCCACACCGGTTCGTCTCGAGATTCGCCCTGGCGAAATAGCGGTCTGTGGCTCGCGTTTGGTGCGGATCAAGGAGGTCGCAATCGATGGAAAAGTCGAGGTCGAGGATCTCGCCAGCGGCGAACATCGCGAGGTCACTCTTGCCGATTTGAGTAGCCGGCAGTCGGGCGCTATCGGCGTAGCCTTGGATACCCAAGCGGAGATCGGACGCTGTGCCTCTGATGCCGTTTGGCAAAATGCCGCCGGTCGCGAGGCGGCTCTCGCGAATCTGCTCAATGACCGTGGGCCACTGGCCCAGCGTGCCGCCCTCACGGCCAGTCAACAGAAGGTCTGTGTCCGCACCGTGTATCGCTGGCTCGCGAGGTACCGGGACATCAGCCAGACTTCCGCATTGATTGCTCACCGTCGCGGCGTTCGGATCGGTAGCCGCCGGCTCGATGGCGACCGGGAGCGCCTCGTCACCAAGATCATCGAGCAAGAATACCTTTCCCAGTCCCGACCGTCGGTCGAGGAAATCGTACGCATCGTGCACCAACGGTGCATCGAGGGAAAGTGGAAGCCGGTGTCGCGCAATGCCATTCGAGCCCGGATCAACCAGCTCGATCCGCGTACTCGTACCCGTACACGATTGGGTGCGAAGGCGGCCAGGCTGGAACACACCCCGACGCCA
>Ga0116230_10002417_pt1 | contig 17971 bp, 10 predicted proteins | sample S1TSphfallax_3_FD_88678 | JGI IMG/M metagenome (GOLD analysis project Ga0116230, IMG submission 88678) | Host-associated microbial communities from peat moss isolated from Minnesota, USA - S1T2_Fd - Sphagnum fallax MG | ecosystem: Host-associated > Plants > Peat moss > Unclassified | place...
ACGGCACGAAACTGTTGCACAGAACCGTTCGAGTCCTGGCACCGTTCGCTTTTCCGGCACCGGTTTTCGTCGTGGTGCCGCCGCGGTCCTCCAGTTGGCAGACCGGGATCGGTCCCGGCAGGGCGCAATTCATCGTCAACCCGCGGCGTGCAGGTGGGCTGTCTACCAGCGTTTGCTCAGGCATCCGGCGCGCCCGTGCGGGCGCAGCCGTGCTGTTGCTGCCCGTGGATTTGATGGAGCTCGTTCCGCGCGACATCGCTCGGTTGATCGCTCGCTGGCGGGGAGTGCGCAGAAAGGTCGTCGCACGCGCCGCGGGCAAGCATGCGGGAGCGCCGCTCATCCTGCCACGGTACCTGTTTCAGACGGCGCTCGCCCTCACGGGAGACGTGGGACTGCGGGACCTGGTGCGCCTCTTGCCAGCGGAGGCCGTTCGGCTCGTGAACCTGCCGTCGGCCAATTTGGACGTCGATACGCGACAAGATCTACAGCGAGCCCGGCGACGGTTTCATGCCCGCGCATTCTGAACGAGGCGGTAGCCGACTGCCGTTTCAGTCAGGATGTGCCGGGGCTGTGCAGGGTCATCTTCCAGCTTGTGGCGCAGATGTCCCATGTAGACACGTACGTAATGGCCATCCTCCGAATGGGAAGGACCCCATACCTCACGCAGGATCTGCCGGTGCGTCAACACCTTGCCCGCATTGGCGATGAGCAAGCCCAGCAGTCGATACTCGATGGGCGTGAGATGAACCGGCACGTCGCGCTTGTGTACCGTGCGCAGACTCATGTCGATGACCACGTCGCCGAACTGGAACAGTGCGGCCGGACCCGCCCCTGCCGTTTGCTGGCGCCGCGCCGCCGCGCGCACCCGAGCCAACAACTCGCCCACACCGAAAGGCTTCGTCAAATAATCGTCGGCACCCGCATCCAGGGCGCCGATCTTGTCATGCTCGCCCACGCGCGCCGACAACACGATGATCGGAACCTTGGACCAGCTGCGAACGTCGCGGATGAATTCCATGCCGTCTCCGTCGGGCAAGCCCAAGTCCAAGATGATGAGATCGGGTTTTCGGGTTCCGGCATCCGTGAGGCCCTGTTTGACGGTGTCGGTCTCGACCACGTTCCAGCCTTCCGCTTCCAAGGCGGTGCGCACGAAGCGTCGAATTTGCCGCTCGTCTTCGACGAGTATGACCACCGGTGCCAGTTCAGCCATTGACGGTCTCCGGCGGTACGCCGAGGGGGAGCGTGAAAGCGAACGTCACCCCGCCGGCGGGACGGTTGGTGGCCGTGATCTTGCCATGGTGGGATTCCACGATAGCCCGGCAGATTGCGAGCCCCAGCCCCACGCCGGGCGTCGCGGACTCCCGATCGCCGCGTGTGAATTTCTGGAACACGCGTTCCTCCGATCCGAGCGGCAGCCCGGGCCCGTCGTCGGTCACGGCGACCTTGAGTTTGTCCGCCGCGACCTCGGCCGACAGCGTCACCGTGCTCCCCGGAGGTGTATATTTGGACGCATTCTCGAGCAGATTGACGAGGACGCGCTCGATCAGCAGGGCGTCGAAGCGGACCAGCGGCAAGTCCCGCGGCAGATGCACTTCGACGCGATGGCCGTTCCACATGCCGCGCGCCGAATCGAGCGCCGCACCGACCACCTCCTCGAGCGGTTGCCACTGCAGGTTAAGCGTGACATCGCCGCTCTCGATGCGCGCCATGTCGAGAAGATTGCCGACCAACGCGCTCATACGCCGGGCCTCGTCCTGGATTGCCGCGGCGGTATCCGACTGATCCGGCGACAGCGGCGGCTTCGTCATGGCCAGCGATTCGGCCAGGCCGACGAGAATGGTCAGGGGCGTTCGCAAGTCATGCGAGAGCGCGGCTAACAAGGAATTGCGCAGTCGTTCCGACTCCATCCGCACGAGTGCATCTTGTGCCACTCCCACATAATGCACGCGCTCCAGTGCGATGGCGATGAGCGCCGCGAACGTATCCAGCAGCTGCCTCTGTTCCGGGATGCGCAGCAATCGGCGATTCTTCGCCTTGACCGCCAGCACACCCCGCGCCTGGGCGGGCGCGCGCAGCGGAATGTACAGGACCTCGCTGCCGGGCAGAGTATCGGTGCCGACGCCTGCGGCGGTTCCCTTGTCGAACGCCCACTGAGCAATGCCGATATCGACCGGCAGCCATGGCTCGAATTCATTGACCAAACTGCCCGACGTGTCGGGCAGCAGGAGAGCCGCATTTGCATGAAAGGTACGTTCGATGGAGTCAGCGCTGATCTTGACCACTTGACCGGTTTGCACGGCGCCCGAGAGATCACGTGCCAGTTCATACAACGCCGCCGCGCGCTCCTCGCGATGCAGCGCCACGCGCGCCTGGAATCGCAAGCCCGCCGTCAATTGTCCCGCGATCAAGCCCACCGTCAGCATGATGAAGAACGTCAGCAGGTATTGGACGTCGCTGACGGCGAACGAGAATCGCGGCGGCACGAAGAAAAAATCGAAGGCACTGACGCACAGCACCGCGGCCAATGCCGCCGGTCCACGGCCCAAGCGCACGCCGACAAGCACGACGGTCAACAGATAGATGGCGACGATGTTGGAGCGATCGAAATGCACCGCGAGCGGCATCGACAGCAGGGTCACGCCAGCGCAACCGACCGCGGACCACAGGTAGCGCAGTCGCTTGCGTTTGATGCGGTCGGACGCGTCGGTACCGCCGACCACCGGAGCGACCGGCACGGGCTTGATGGCGTTGTTCGGTATGGCGCCTTCATTGCGACCGATCTCGATCAAATCGATGTCGGGCGCCAGCACGGCGAGTTTCTGGCCACTCGAGCGCTGCCAAGGCCAGAGCCGCCGGGCCGGATCGCGGCCTATGACGAGTTTCGACAGGTTGTGCTTGCGCGCATACCCGACGATGCTCTCCGCCACTTGCGAGTTCGCGATCACCGCCGTGTTGGCACCGAGTTTCTGCGCGAGGTTCAGCGTGGCCAAAATGGTCTCGCGCCGCTCGCTCGGTAGCCGCTGCAAAGTCGGCGTTTCCACGTAGATTGCATGCCACTCCGCATTGAGCTGACTGGCCAGACGGGCGGCGGCCCGCACCACCCGCTCCGCACCGGCATCGGGACCGACGCACGTCAACAAGGCGGTCGCCGTCTTCCAAATCGAACTGATCGACTTGTCGACTCGATAGGCCTGCACGTCGCCTTCCACGCGGTCCGCCGTGCGGCGCAGCGCCAACTCGCGCAGGGCCATCAGATTCCCTTTGCGAAAAAAGTTCTCGGCGGCGCGTTCGGCCTGGTGGGCGAGATACACCTTGCCCGCTTTCAAGCGCGCCAGCAATTCATCCGCCGGAATGTCGACGAGCACCACCTCGTCCGCCGCGTCGAAAATGGTGTCCGGCACGGTTTCCCAGACGCGCACGTTGGTGATGCCGCCGACGACGTCATTGAGGCTTTCGAGATGCTGCACGTTGAGCGTGGTGAACACGTCGACGCCGGCGGCGAGCAACTCGTCGACGTCCTGCCAGCGCTTCGGATGGCGCGCGCCGGCTGCGTTGGAGTGCGCGAGTTCGTCTACGAGAATGAGTGCAGGCCGTCGCTCGAGCGCCGCATCGAGGTCGAAGTCGGTCAAGGTCTTGCCCCGATAAGGCACCTTCTTCGCCGGCAATACCTCCATACCCTCCAGCAACGCCGCCGTTTCGGCGCGTCCGTGCGTCTCGACGACGCCGACCACGACCTCCATGCGTTCGGCCATCAATTTGCGTGCTGCGGTCAGCATGGCGAACGTCTTGCCCACGCCGGCAGAGGAACCGAAGTAGATGCGCAGCTTCCCCCGTCGCGCCTTCAATTGTTGCAGTTGTACTTTCGCCAGCAGCGAGTCAGGGTCTGGACGCTGTTCGCTGGAGATGACCATGCGGCTATTGTGCGCGATCCAAGGCTAGGTTGAGCATCAATACGTTGACCCGAGCCTCACCGAACATGCCCCACTGAGGCGCCTCGACGTGTGCAAGGGCAAGGCGCCGCACGGCGCCCTCGTCGAGATGCCTGACGCGCGCGACGCGCGCCACTTGGTACAGGGCCGCCGCGGGAGAAATATGCGGGTCGAGACCACTTCCCGATGCCGTGACCAAATCGACCGGGATCGGCGCCGGGTTGTCCGGGTCCAAGGCATGCAGCGCGTCGACACGACCCTTGACCGCCTCGATCAACGCCGGATTGAGCGGCCCAAAATTGGACCCGCCCGAGGCCAATGCATTGTTGGGCACGGGCGACGTCGCCGACGGACGGCCCCAGAAATACCCAGGACCTTGGAACGACTGACCGATCAGCATAGATCCCACGGCTTTGCCGCCGACCTTGACCAGACTGCCGGCTGCCTGCACGGGGAAAACCCACCGTCCGATGCCGGCGCAAACCAAAGGGTAGATCCCCCCGGTCACGACGCTGAGGAGAATGAACAGCACCAACATTGGACGCAGCAATCGACCCATGAACGTGAACTCCGTGAAAGCCGGCTACAGCACGGCCAGCGTCATATCGATGAGCTTGATGCCGATGAATGGGACGGCTATACCGCCCAGTCCGTAGATCAACAGGTTTCTACGCAGCAGTGCGGCGGCACCCAGGGCACGGTACGTCACGCCGCGCAGCGCCAGCGGAATCAAGAATACGATGATCAACGCATTGAAAATCACCGCCGACAGGATGGCGGAGCCCGGGGTCGTCAGATGCATGACGTCGAGTGCCGACAAGCGCGGGTAGGTAGTGGCGAAGGCGGCCGGGATGATGGCAAAGTATTTGGCGACGTCATTGGCCACGGAGAAAGTGGTGAGTGCTCCGCGGGTGATGAGCAGTTGCTTGCCGACCTCGACGATCTCGATCAGTTTGGTCGGGTTCGAATCGAGGTCCACCATGTTACCGGCCTCTTTGGCGGCCTGGGTCCCCGAATTCATGGCCACGGCCACGTCGGCCTGGGCGAGCGCGGGCGCATCGTTGGTCCCGTCACCGGTCATCGCCACGAGCCTTCCTTCGGCCTGGTACTGACGAATGAGCTTGAGCTTTGCCTCCGGGGTTGCCTCGGCGAGGAAGTCGTCCACGCCCGCCTCCGCGGCAATCGCTGCGGCGGTCAACCGATTGTCACCGGTGATCATCACGGTGCGTATGCCCATGCGGCGCAGTTCGCCGAACCGCTCCTTGATGCCCCCCTTGATGATGTCCTTCAGTTCGATCACTCCCAACACACGCCCGTTATCCGCGACCACCAAGGGCGTACTTCCCTTGCGCGCGATCTCTTCGACGGACTGGGTCACGCTCGCGGGAAACGTGAAACCCAGGGCCTCGACATGCTGCCGCATGGCCAGCGCCGCGCCCTTGCGAACTTCCCGAGTCCCGATGTTGGCGCCGCTCATGCGGGTCTGCGCCGAGAACGGTATGAACGTCGCCTCGAGCTGCACGAGGTTGCGTTCGCGCAAGTTGAAGCGCTGCTTCGCCAATACGACGATGCTGCGGCCTTCGGGAGTCTCATCGGCAAGCGAACCCAACTGCGCCGCATCGGCCAGCTGCAGTTCGGTCACGCCGTCGGCTGGCACGAATGCCGCCGCCTGACGATTCCCCAACGTGATGGTGCCGGTCTTGTCGAGCAAGAGCACGTCGACATCGCCCGCGGCTTCGACGGCGCGCCCCGACGTGGCGATGACGTTCGACGCCATCATGCGGCTCATTCCAGCCACGCCGATCGCGGACAGCAGCCCACCGATCGTCGTCGGAATCAGGCACACCAACAAGGCCACCAACACGGTTATCGTGACCGGCGAACCGGCGTGCGCGACATCCACGCTGAACAAGGAAAACGGCAACAACGTCGCGGTTGCCAACAGGAACACCAGGGTCAGTGCGATGAGCAAAATGCTGAGCGCGATTTCGTTCGGGGTCTTCTGGCGCTTGGCTCCCTCGACCATCGCGATCATCCGGTCGATGAAGGCTTCTCCCGGATTGACGGCCACCCGCACCACGAGCCAGTCCGACAGCACTCGGGTCCCGCCCGTGACTGCCGAAAAATCACCGCCCGATTCGCGCACCACCGGGGCTGACTCGCCCGTGATGGCGCTCTCGTCCACCGAGGCCACACCATCGACCACGTCGCCATCGGCTGGAATCACGTCGCCGGTCTCGACCAAGAACAGGTCACCTTTACGCAGCTGCGAAGCGGGCATCGCACTCCAGCGCGTCCGCTGCCCCGAATTCAAGAGTTTTTTTGCTTGTACCGATTGCTTCAAACCGCGCAGCGATGCGGCTTGAGCCTTGCTGCGTCCCTCCGCCAGGGCTTCAGCGAAATTGGCGAACAGCACCGTGAACCACAGCCACGCAGAGATCGCGAAAACGAACAGACTCGGCTCCTCACCGCCGCCATTCACGCGCTGTACGAACAGGGCACTCGTCAGAATCGCACCGACATACACGACGAACATCACGGGGTTGCGCAACTGCACGGCGGGAGCGAGCTTCCTAAAAGAATCAGCGACCGCCGGCCCCAGCAACGCAGTATCGAGGAGCGTCAAGGATTTGCGCATCAAGATCGAATCCTCATTGCACGTCCCTCAATGAATCGCATAGAGCTGAAGGTGCTCTATGACGGGGCCGAGGGCCAGCGCGGGGACGTAGGTCAAGGCCCCGACCAGCACCACGGTGCCGATCAACAGTGCGACGAACAGCGGTCCGTGCGTCGGCAACGTGCCCGCGGTGGCGCCGATGCGCTTCTTGGCCGCCAGTGAACCGGCGATGGCGAGCACCGGTACGATGAATGCGAACCGACCGAACCACATGACCACGCCCAAGAGCGAATTGTAGAAAGGCGTGTTGGCGGACAGACCGGCGAACGCGCTGCCGTTGTTGTTGGCCGCGGAAGATAGTCCATAAAGGACCTCCGAAAAACCATGCGCGCCGGGATTGAAGATGCCGAGCTTTCCGGCGCTGCTCATGGCCGCGATCGCGGTGCCCACCAAAACCAGAAAGGGCGTCAACAGGATCACGATCGAGGTCATCTTCATTTCGAATGATTCGATTTTCTTGCCGATATACTCGGGTGTGCGGCCGATCATGAGTCCCGCGATGAACACCGCCATGATGGCGAATATCAACATGCCATAGAGTCCCGATCCGGCGCCTCCGAACACCACCTCACCGAGCTGGATCAGCCACATCGGCGCGAGTCCGCCGAGCGGGGTGAAGGAATCGTGCACGGCATTCACCGCGCCGCACGACGCAGCCGTCGTAATCGCGGCGAACAGCGCCGACGAAACGATGCCGAAACGGGTCTCCTTGCCTTCCATGTTGCCGCCGGCCTGCAAAGAGCTGTGCACTTGATCGACGCCGAGCGGCGCAAACAAGGGATTGCCCTGCTGCTCCGCCCACATGAGGAACAGCGACATCGCGACGAATATGACCGTCATCGCGCCGAGCACGGCCCAACCCTGGCGCATGTCCTCCACCACCCGTCCGAACACGAAGCATAGAGCGGCTGGAATCAACAGCATCGAAATCATCTGCGCGAAATTCGTGAGCGGCGTGGGATTCTCATAAGGATGGGCGGAATTGGCATTGAAGAATCCGCCGCCATTGGTGCCGAGCATCTTGATCGCCTCCTGCGAGGCGACGGGTCCCATCGGCAGGGTCTGAATGTGGCTCTCGAGCGTGGTCACGTCCTGGTAAGCGTCGACATTCTGGATCACGCCCTGACCCATGAAGAGCACGGCCAGCAACAACGACATCGGCAACAGCAGAAATAAAGTCGTGCGGGTCAGATCCACCCAGAAATTACCGATCCCCGCGGCCGAGCCGCGCGCAAAACCGCGTATCAATGCGAATGCCACGGCGATTCCCGTGGCGGCCGAAAAAAAATTTTGAACGGCCAGCGCGCTCATCTGCGTCAGATAGCTCATGGTCGACTCGCCCGAATAGGCCTGCCAGTCCGTGTTGGTCACGAAACTCACGGCCGTATTGAAGGCCGAATCGGCCGTGACGTTGTCCATTTTTTGTGGATTGAACGGCAGCCAAAGCTGCAGCCGTTGCACGGCATAGACGACGAACACGCCCAGCGCGTTGAATGCGAGCAATGACGCCGCGTAGCGGCTCCATGGCATCTCCGACCCCCGATCCACGCCGGCGATCCGGTAAATCGCGCGCTCGCCGCGGTCCAACAAGCCCGGCAGCGGACCATCGGCCGCCAACCGCGCGATCCATATCGCAAGTGCATAGGCGAGCGCCACCAGGACGACGAGAAAGCAGGCGAGCGTGAACCCGCCGTGGTTAGCCATCATGTCGGCTCATCTAAAGATTCTCGGCGCGCAGCAGTGCAATGACGAGATAAACGAGGAGACCGAGCGCGATGCACCCGCTGATGACATAACCCACGTTCATTTGCGGCGCTCGAGGGCGGCACAGCCGGCGATCAAGGCCTGAGTCGCCACGACGAACACGCACAGAACCAGCAAGAAGACGACATCCACGGCTTTCCTCCCGACCCTCGGTCCGCGAGGGATACGGCAGCGCACACTAGACGGCGTCGTCGAAAAACTCGGCACAAATAGGTGCCGCAGGTGTAAAAACGCCGTAAAGACGCGATCGTATGAAAGACGGCATGCGCCGGCTAGCGGCGGCGCCAGCCCGGGTAGTCGCAAAAGGCCCGGATCGCCGTCACGACGTCGGCGCGCGATACGTTCAGATGCGTGACCAGCCGGGTACGCGTCGCCACGGAGGCACGAATGCGGCGCGCGGCCAAGTGCGCGCTCAAGGGGGGCACGTGCGATGCGGGGACATCGACATAGAATATATTCGTCTGCGGCATCTCGACTTCCAGTCCGCCATCGCGCAGCCCCTCGGCCAAGACCCACGCGTTGGCATGATCGTCCGCGAGGCGCGCGACATGGTGCTCGAGCGCGTAGAGACCGGCCGCCGCGAGAACGCCGACCTGCCGCATGCCGCCACCCAATGCCTTGCGCCAGCGGCAGGCAGTACCGATCCAGTCGCGGAGTCCGAGCAGTACCGACCCCGCCGGCGCACCCAGGCCCTTGGAAAGACAAACGGACACGGAATCGAACCCCAACACGGCCGACCGTTCATCGATACCCCGTTTGACGATGGCGTTAAAAATTCGGGCCCCATCCAAGTGCGTGGAGAGCCCCTTGGCATGTGCGAAATCCGTGGCTGCGTGCTGATAAGCGCCGGGCAGAACGCGGCCACCGATGGTGTTCTCCAGCGCCAGAAGGCGCGTGCGCGCGAAATGGATGTCGTCCGGTTTGATGGCGGCGGCAATGCGTTCGAGCGCGATCCCACCGTGCGCTTCGTGTTCGAGCGGCTGCGGTTGAATACTGCCGAACACGGCGGCGCCGCCCTGTTCGTATTTGTAAGTATGAGCATCCTGACCCACGAGGTATTCATCACCGCGGCCGCAATGCGTCAGCAACGCGGCCAAGTTGCTTTGCGTGCCACTGGGGAAGAACAGCCCGGCCTCGAACCCGAAGCGTTCGGCCATCAGGCATTGCAACCGATTGACGGTGGGGTCGTCGCCATACACGTCATCGCCCACCTCGGCGGCCGCCATCGCCGCACGCATGCCGGCCGACGGTTGAGTGACCGTGTCGCTGCGCAGGTCGATCCACGACGAGTCCGTCATCGGTGCAACGGCACGAAGCCGTACTTGTGGAACACGGCATCCGCCTGCGGCGTGCGCAGATAGGCGACGAAGTCGGCCGCGCCGACCTTGGCGCCCACGGTCAGCGCGATCGGATAGGTGATGGGGGGATGCGTGTCCTCCGGAAAGACACCGACGATTCTGACGGCCTTGTCGATCAAGGCATCCGTCTCGTACACGATGCCCAACGGCACCTCAGCGCGATCGACGAGCGCGAGTGCGGCGCGGACGCTTTCAGCCGGTGCCAGGCGGCTCGCCACCGAGTTCCAGACGCCCAACGATGTCAGCGCCGCGCGCGCGTACCGGCCGGCCGGGACGGAATCAGGATCGCCCGTGGCCAAGCGGCCCTTGCCCAGCGCCTCAGCCAGGCCGAAACCGGGCTCTATGGTGAGATCGAGAGGACTGCGAGCAGGCGCGATCAGCACGAGACGGTTACCGAGCAAATCGTGCCTCGACCCCTCGCGAATGAGCTTGCGCTGCTCTAGATAATCCATCCATTCCAGGTCCGCGGAAAAAAATATGTCGGCGGGCGCGCCGCTCTCGATCTGCCGCGCCAGCGCCGAACTCGCCGCGAATGACGGCTTCACCTTGATTCCCGAAGATTTGCCGAAATCCGTGCTCAATTCCTCGAGGGCATCGGTCAACGAGGCGGCTGCGAAGACGATGATCGAGGGTGCGCCATCGGCATCGGCCGCACCGGCCGCGGCCGGTCGCAGGAGCACCGCAGCAGCGAGCAGCAGGCACCTGCCCAGCCGGGCTAGTTTCGTGGGTTTCATGAAGTAGGTCCGTTCCAGATGCGGCGTGAAAAGTCAGAATAGAGGCTGTTTGGTTCAATATTACATGACTCACGCCGATAAACGGCGGGAGCGGAGTTCCCGCGTCGCGGCGCTGCAAATGCAAGCTACCTACAATGCCTGGCTGGTCGCTCTATCGATCGCGGTCGCGATGCTGGTGTCGTATACGGCGTTATCGCTGGCGGCGCGCGTAGCCGCGGCCCAGATCGGGCTGGCGCGCGTCTGGCTGTTTGGTGGCGCCGCGGCGATGGGCATCGGCATTTGGTCGATGCACTTCATCGGCATGCTGGCGTTCACGTTGCCGATTGCGCTGCGCTATGACGTCGCCACGAGCCTGTTCTCCCTGTTCGTCGCGATCCTCACGTCCGGCTGTGCCCTTTGGACCGCGAGCGGCACGCACCTCGGCAGGCTGCGCCTCGCCGGGGGAGCGGTCCTCATGGGGTCCGGCATCGTCATAATGCACTACTCGGGCATGAGCGCCATCCGCATCGCACCGGCCATCACCTACGATCCGGCATGGGTGGCGGCATCGTGCGCCATTGCCGTCGGGGCATCGTTCGCCGCCCTGAAACTGGCATTCAATCTCAGATCGGGCCGCTCCTGGCAGTTGGCGCTCGGCCGGCTCGCGGCCGCCGCCATCATGGGCCTCGCCATCAGCGGCATGCATTACACGGGCATGGCCGCGTCGCGTTTCAGCCGCGGCGCGTATTGCATCGGTGGGCTGCCGATCGACAATCAGTGGCTCGCGGCCATCATCGGGCTCGTCACGGTGGCGTTGTTGGCGATCGTGCTGATCACCGCCATATTCGATGCGCATCTCGAGTCATTGACCGCGGCCGAGGCGCAACGTCTGAAGGAATTCAATGCCGAATTGCATGCGCAGGCCGCCAAAGCCAACTCCGCCCTGCGCGCGCTCGAGCATTTGCAATACGCTTTGGATCAGCAGGCCTCCGTCGCGGTGACCGACACCCAGGGAATCATCACCTACGTCAACGAGCGCTTCTGCGAACTCTCGGGCTATTCCCGCGACGAGTTGTTGGGCGGAGGCCATGCCGTCGTCAAATCGATCGCGCATGGGGCGGAGTTCTATGCGGACATGTGGTCCACGATTCTGGACGGCCGGGTCTGGCGCGGGGAGCTGTGTAACCGCAAGAAATCCGGTGAAGTTTACTGGGTCGATATGTCGATCGTCCCTTACAAGGATGAGTCGGGCGCCATCACGGGGTTCGTCAGCATCCGCACCGAAATCACGGAGCGCAAGCTCGCCCAAGATCGGCTGGCGGCGCAGGAGGAGCGGTCGAGAACCAGCGAGGAGCGCTTGCGCCAAATATCGGACAGCCTGCCGGCGATGATTTCCTATTGGGATCGTGATGCCATTTGCCGGTTCGCGAACCGTGCACACTTCGATCGCTTTGGTCTCACTCCGGAGCAGCTCGAGGGCATGCCATTCGATCAACTGTTCGGTTCTGACCATGACGATGCGGCGCACAAGAGGATGGCGGCCGCGCTGCGCGGCGAACGGCAATTGTTCGACCATACGGCCGTCGATGCCAAAGGGCGCGTGGTCCACTGGCAGGGAGAATACCTGCCGCATTGGGATGGTGAGCAAGTGGTGGGATTCTATGGGCTCGTCGTCGACATCACGGTGCGCAAGAATGCCGAGGAAACGGTGGCGCGGCAGGAAGCGCTGCTGTCGGCCACCAGCCGCATGGGCCAGATCGGCGGCTGGGAGTTCGACAGCGCCGGGCGCCCGTTCTGGTCGGACATGGTTTACCGGATTCTCGACTTGCCGGTCGGGCAAGCCTGGTCACACGAGGACGCCTTGCAACTGTTCCTACCGAGCGGGCGCGAGACGATTGCCGAAGCGCTGCGGGCTGCCTTCGACGAGGGCAAGTCGTTCGATCTGGTCTTGCCGCTCGTGACGCCCAGCGGAAAAAATCGCTGGGTGCGAGCGATCGGCGAACCCCAGATGCAGGATGGCCGCTGCACCCGCCTCGTCGGCGCATTTCAAGACGTGACCGAGTCGCGGCAGGCGGCAGAGAATCTGTTGATCGCCAAGGAAACGGCCGAAGCCGCGAACCGGGCCAAGAGCGAGTTTCTGGCCAACATGAGCCACGAGATTCGCACGCCGCTGAACGGGGTCATCGGCATGACGGGATTGATACTCGAAACCCCTTTGAATTCGCAGCAACGGGAGTATGCCGAGATCGTCCGTTCGAGCGGCGAGTCGTTGCTTGCCCTCATCAACGACATTCTCGATTTCTCGAAAATCGAGGCGGGAAAGCTGGAACTGGAATCGATCGAGTTCAGCTTGCAGGACATCCTCGAGGATGCCATCGACGCAGTCGCGCTGCGCGCCGCGCAGAAGGAAATCGACCTGCGCGTCGACACCGATGCGCGACTGCCGCATGGCTGTCGCGGCGACCCCACCCGATTGCGTCAGATCCTGTTGAATTTGCTCAGCAACGCCATCAAGTTCACCGAGCGTGGCGAGGTGAGCCTCGGTCTGCGCGCGACTCCCGAGGGCGAATCCCATATCAACCTACTCTTCGAGGTTCGCGACACCGGAATCGGCATCTCTCCCGAGCGGGTCAATGCGTTGTTCGCGCCGTTCATTCAAGCGGACAGTTCCACGACGCGAAAGTTCGGTGGCTCGGGACTGGGACTGTCGATATCCAAGCATTTGGCCGAGGCCATGGGCGGCACGATCGAAGTGCAAAGCACGCTCGGTGAGGGGTCGACTTTTCGCCTTGCGCTGTGCCTGCAACGCGTCGACAAAATTGAAGAGACCACTGACGCGCAGCAACTCGATCTTGACGTGCTGATCGTGGCCTCTCACGCGAGCGACCGGCGCAGACTGGAGAGCCAGCTCGCGACTGCGGGCATCAGGTCGACACTCGCCGCCTCCGCCGATGCGGGGATCCATGCGTATCTGTCGATGCTGGCGAACGACCGCCCGGCCGCGGCCGTCATCATGGACCACCCGCTCCCGGGCAAGAATGCCGCGTGGCTCGCGTCGGCCATCCGCTCGGCCGATGCACCGCCCGCTTCCCTGATTCTACTGGCGCCTCTGACCGCAACGCTGCCCGGCGATGATACCCGCCTCATGGACCGCATCGTCACGAAGCCGGCGAGGACGCAGGTCTTGGTGCGCGCGCTGGTCGAGCTCTCGCGCGGCGATAAGCCCGCACCCGTGGCGGCCGCCGCGACGGCGACGCAGATGTTCTCGACCTTGAAAGTGCTACTGGCCGAAGACAACGTCGTCAACCAGAAGCTCGCAGTGCGCTTGCTGCAGCAGCTCGGCGCAGAGGTACGCGTCGCGGCGAATGGTCTCGAGGCGCTTGCGGCCCTGCGCGAAGCGGACTTCGACGTCGTGCTCATGGATTGCCAGATGCCGGAGTTGGACGGCTACGAGGCAACTCGGCAGCTGCGCGCCGTAGAGGCCGGCGTACGCAATCCCAGCATTCCCGTGATCGCTCTGACCGCGCATGCGCTCGCCACGGACCGGGCGAAATGCTTGGCGGCCGGCATGAACGATTATTTGACCAAACCGATCGACCCTACCCGTCTGCAACAAGCGCTGACGAAGGCCACATTGCTCGTCGATCGCCGTTCCAAACCCCACGGCAGAACGGCGATGGTCAACCTGTTCGACGAGGCGGCTTTCCTTGCGCGGACCGGTGACGACATCGACTTCGCACGGGAACTCATCACGCTGTTCGTGCGTTCCGCCGCGGAGACGCTGGGCCTGATCGAACTGGAATTGCAAAACGGAAGCGACCCGACGGAGCTGCGCCGTCTCGCGCACAATCTGAAAGGCGCGGCTGGCACGGTGGCGGCGGTCGCCATCGGCGAAGCCGCCACGCGCGTCGAAAAAGCCGAGGATGAGGCGCAGCTGCAGGCGGCCTTCCGCGGCGTCCTCATGGCATTCGAGAACACGGTCGCCGAATGGACTCGCAATGATTGGACACGTCCAGGGGCGGCGGTCGCGGTGGCTGCGGCCGGCACAATTGTTGCGATGGGCGCAGTTGGTGCGGCCAAGTTGACATAGCGCTTTGCCGCGCGGGCGGCCTCACCGCCCTCTCCAATGCCGGTCGAGTCGTGTCACAATCATGGCGTGACTTCCCGAGAGCATCCTTTGGTCGAGACAGCACCCGCCCGAATCAGGCTCGCCGCGCTCGCCCGGGAACTTCGCGCCTGGCTCAATGATTCCGCCTATGATTTATGGGCGCGCAACGGCATTGATCCTCGCAATGGGGGATTCATCGAAACGCTGGGCCAAAATGGCGAGGGTCTTCCGCACCCGCGCCGCGCCCGCATTCATCCTCGTCAGATCCATGCCTTTGCGCAGGCGCCCGCACTGGGATGGACCGGCGACGTGGCGGGCATCGTCGCGCGAGGCATGGAATATTTCGAGAAGCGCTATCGTCGATCCGACGGACTTTTCCGAACGCTGGCCGGCGTCGATGGCGAGCCGTTGGACGAACGAGCGCTGTTGTACGACCAAGCGTTCGCCTTGTTGGGCTACTCCGCGGCCGGCGCTACCCTCGCAGCGAGCAATGAGTTCGAGCAACGGGCGCTCGCTCTGTTCGAGGCGATCGAGCGGATATTCGGCACCAGCGACGACGCTTTCCGCTCGAACGAGACCGGGGACGGTCCATTCGAGTCGAATCCGCACATGCACCTGCTCGAGGCCTGCATGGCGTGGGCTGAAGTCGGCTCCGACCCACGATGGTGGCGGCGCGTGGATCGCTTGGTGCAGCTCGCGCTGAGACGGTTCATCCGTGCAGACAGCGGCGCGCTCGGCGAAGCGTATTCGACGGATTGGTCGCCGGCCTTCGGGGTTGCCGGACGGATCATCGAGCCGGGTCATCAGTTCGAATGGGCTTGGTTGCTCTTGCGCGCCGAGAATCGCGATCCCGCGCTGCGCAAGGCGGCGCTGCGGCTAATCGACATCGGCGAACTGCATGGGGTTCATAATCAGGTGGCCATCAATGCGCTGCTCGATGATTTGTCGATTCACGATCAAAATGCCCGCTTCTGGCCCCAAACCGAACGGCTCAAGGCCGCGCTGCTGGCGGCGCGGCTCACCGGGGACGATCGATATTGGGACATGGCCGCGGCCGCCGCCGCCAGTTTTTTGCCGTATCTGGCCACTCCAGTCGATGGACTTTGGCTGGACGTACGAGTTCCCACGGGCGAACTCGTGGACTCGCCGGCGCCCGCGAGTACTTTTTATCATGTGGTGGGCGCGATCGCCGTTCTGCAGGCATCCCTTAGATGAGATTCTTGTTGGCTTCGACGACCGTAACCGCCGTCATGTTGACTATTCTGCGTACCGTGGCCGCGGCGGTCAGGATGTGCGCCGGCGCCGCACAGCCCAGCAAGATTGGACCGATGGCGACGTTTTGACCGGCGGCCGATTTGAGCAGATTGTAGGCGATGTTGGCACTGTCGAGATCGGGCAAGACGAGCAGATTCGCGCTGCCGGCCAGGGTGCTACGTGGCAGCGTCGCCTTGCGGGCCGCCTCATCGAGTGCGCAATCGCCGTGCATCTCGCCGTCCACCTCCAAGTCAGGCCGCCGTTGACGCAGCAGAGCCAGCGTCGCCCGCATCTTCAATGCTGAGGGCGCATCGCTGCTGCCGAAATTCGAATGCGATAGGAGTGCAATCTTCGGCACCAGTCCGAACGCCGACAGCTGATCGGCCCCGAGCACCGCCATTTCGGCGAGTTGCTCCGCACTCGGTTCGAGATTGACGTGGGTGTCCAAGAGGAACACTTGGCGCCCGGGCAGGATGAGTCCACTCATGGCCCCATAGACGTTGACGCCCTCGCGACGACCGATCACTTGGTCCAAATAATGCAGGTGGCGTGAAGTCGTGCTGATCGTCCCGCAGATCAAACCGTCGGCCTCGCCCTTCTTCAACAACATCGCGGCGATCAACGTAGTACGGCGTCGCATCTCGAGCTTCGCATATTGAGCCGTGACGCCCTTGCGTTCCGTGAGCCGGTGATAAGCCTCCCAGTACTCACGGTAGCGCTCATCGTGCGCCGGGTTGACCACCGATACATGTTCGCCAATGCGAATGCGCAGGCCATGACGTTTGATGCCGGTCTCGATCACCGACGGACGGCCAACGAGAATGGGCACGGCGAGCTTCTCATCGACGGCGATTTGCACCGCCCGCAGGACGCGCTCGTCCTCTCCTTCGGCATAGACGATGCGGCTGCGCGTCAACGGCACCCGCCTTGCGGCTGCGAATATGGGCTGCATCAACGTGCCGCTGTGGTAGACGAACTGCAGGAGGCGCTGCGCATACACATCGAGATCGGCAATGGGTCGCGTGGCGACACCGCAGTCCATTGCCGCCTGCGCAACGGCGGGCGCGATCTTGACGATCAGGCGCGGGTCAAAAGGTTTGGGAATGAGGTACTCGGGCCCGAAAGCCAGATCCTCGATGTCGCCGTACGCTGCCGCCACGACCTCGCTTTGTTCCTGCCGCGCCAGATCGGCAATCGCCTTCACCGCCGCGATTTCCATCGCTCGCGTGATCGTCGTTGCGCCAACGTCGAGAGCGCCACGAAATATGAACGGAAAGCAAAGGACGTTGTTGACCTGATTGGGATAGTCGGTGCGACCGGTCGCGATGATGGCATCATTGCGCACGGCCTTGACTTCCTCGGGAAGAATTTCCGGCGTTGGGTTCGCGAGTGCGAGGATCAGCGGGTTGGCCGCCATCTTGACCACCATGTCCTGAGTCAGGACTCCGCCGGCCGACAGGCCGAGAAACACGTCGGCATCGACAATGACGTCGGTGAGGAGCCGGAACGATGTCGGCTGGGCGAAACGCGCCTTTTCGGGATCCATCAGGTCTGTGCGTCCCTCGTAGACGACTCCCGCCAGATCAGTGAGCCAGACATGTTCGCGCCGCACGCCGAGATCCAGCAACAGGTCGACGCAGGCCAGAGCGGCGGCACCGGCTCCGCTCACGACGATTTTGACCCGCGCAATGTCCTTGCCCACGACTTGCAGACCGTTGAACACGGCGGCACCGACGATGATCGCCGTGCCGTGCTGGTCATCGTGAAACACCGGAATTTTCAGCCGCTTGCGCAGCTCGCGCTCGACGAAGAAGCACTCCGGCGCCTTGATATCCTCCAGATTGATACCGCCGAAGGTCGGCTCGAGCGCAGCGATGACATCGACGAGTTTCTGGGGATCGCGCTCGTCGACTTCGATGTCGAACACATCGATGCCGGCAAATTTCTTGAACAGCACGGCCTTGCCTTCCATGACGGGTTTCGCCGCCAGCGGTCCGATGGCACCGAGACCCAAGACCGCCGTTCCGTTGGTAATCACACCCACGAGGTTGCCGCGCGACGTAAAGCGAAAGGCATTCAGAGGATCTTCCACGATGGCTTCGCACGCCGCGGCGACACCGGGCGAATAGGCCAATGCCAGTTCCGTCTGATTGACCAATGGCTTGGTC
>Ga0116230_10002418_pt1 | contig 17970 bp, 16 predicted proteins | sample S1TSphfallax_3_FD_88678 | JGI IMG/M metagenome (GOLD analysis project Ga0116230, IMG submission 88678) | Host-associated microbial communities from peat moss isolated from Minnesota, USA - S1T2_Fd - Sphagnum fallax MG | ecosystem: Host-associated > Plants > Peat moss > Unclassified | place...
TCCTCCATATACACTAAGTGAAATATGACTTAAGATTTACAGAATGTGTTATGATCTGGGGTGTTTTTTTCCCCAATTGTTTGATGTAACAAATTTGGCTCAATTTTCCAAAAAAGAGAAAAAAATCATTCAAATTCACACTATAAAAAATTCCAAAAAATTCTCAATTTTTTTTATAAAAGGTCCAGTTTTCACTTTTTTTTTTTCCCCCTAAAATTTATATGCTGGGCAAGGGTATATATATATATAGTTATTAAAAAATAAAATAAAAGTTAAATTTAAATTTAAAATTTAAAAAAAAAACTGATTCTCAATATGCTGGTTCTTGAAATTATGAGAACAACCAGTTCTCCTTTGCTGGTTCTCACAAACTGGGTATTACTTATTAATTGGTTATTATTTTAAAAAATCCAGATTTTTTTATATTATAAAAATCTTAATTTTTTAAATTTCTCTTATTAATGAAGAAATTACAAACATTGTTGCAAACAACTTTTGAACACTAAATAATATTTTATTTATTGAGGTTTTATTCTTCAACAATTTCATCCCTTTCAAATTCACCTTCAAACATTTCTAACTCCTCTTCTAAATTACATCCTTTTCAAGGAATTCTACTAAGTTAGATACAACCTATTTTAAGATCATTAGGCCAGTTTTTGTTCACAAATATCAATTTTTCTAAATTTTCACTTTGCAAATGACATCTCCTAAAATTGGTAAGTATTCTAGCCAAAGAATAAATTATTTTTGTTTCAATTTGAAATCTAACAAAAGTCAAAATTTGTCGGGCTAAAAACCCAATTGTAAAGAACATTGTTTCATATTTCTACCACTGTTGAAGAGGACATTTGATGTCCTTAAGATCCAATTGATATCTCTTGAAAACCAAAACCTCCCTATTCACAAGCTTTTCCTATTGGTTCACTTGTGTTTGTAGTTTGTTCAAAAATATCTTGGTTAACACAATTTGTATCTAACCTTACCAAAAGATGCAAATGTTCATGGCATTTCATCAACATAGGATACAAGGATTTTTTATCATATTCCTCAACAAGAGCAACACCTTGCTCCTTTCCAACAAATGAGGATACTATATGAAAACTCTCAAACCAAGGGTCTAACATTAAAGAGATCATATTATGAACTTTCTTGTTTTCATATTTGTTCAAAAATGAAAGGAAAGAATCTCACACATAGATTACCTCCCTTTCAATGTCAGAGGCTAGTAAAGATAACTCATAAAAAATAATGGAATCATTTTCCATTAGGCTTTCAAATCAAAGAATAATTTTTTTTTTCCGCTTTTAGTTTCAAACTCATGGAAATAACAAAATGTAAAATATCATTAAGGAGCTAATGTCCACGGGACTGGTTAAGAACACAAGCATAAACAATTGGAAAAAGACAATCCATTACAATTTGAAAAATGTGCCAAATTAGAGGTGAAGGCATTTGACCAATGACTTTCACAACAATTTGTTTGTTATAAAAAAACACAATGGTAGAATGAAATTGTAAGGCCTTTTGAAACATAATGACCTTACTAGCAAACCTACATCATAACCAATAATAGAAAATATTAATTATCTTGTATAATTCAAAATTTCAAAATTTGTAAATTATTGAAATAATAATGAAACAAAGAAGACTACTTGGTTTTCATTAAAATGTTCAATTTTGACGCACTCCTAAGTTCCTTGTTGAACCCACTTGAGGGTCCAAGTGTGTTGAATTGCGGAAATATGGAACTTGAAGGCGCTCCCGACTTCCAGCACTAGAAAGGGGTAGAGGGCGTGCTAAAAGTCCCGATATTAGACTAGGAAGAAGGACTATATTATCAAGCTTGAATATGCATCCAAGACCAATCACAAAAGGGTTAGATCACATTCGGGAACACCCTTGGGTGTAAAGACAAGCCACGGGCACTTTGACACACTTGATTCACCATGGCTCGGACTCGGGGGAAGCCACCACCTTCCCCCATATAGTATTTTCTGCATTACTCTGCGGGAGCGACATCCGAATGACTCTTTTTCCCGGGACTCCCAAGTTGGAGTCCCGAAACTGTCCCGGGTTGGAGTCCTGAAACTGTCCTGGGTTGGACTCTCGGGACTTTGGACACTCACAATTCCTAGCTCCGACCTCCAATTGGAGTGAGGTCTAAACCAAAGTTGTAGCTCTCCTTGAGAGCTTTCCAACGCCCCATCATAATCCATCTGCAGGCAGACGTCGGGAAGAGGTCAATTCCCGACTTTTTGTGGTCGGGAGTCAAATTGCCAATTTGACTTCTGGCCCTTCTTTTGCCCATAACTTGAGCTGCAGATGTCCAAATGACCAATGCGAGGCCATTTTGGACATCTACACTTCAAGATCTTTCTAATGAAACCAAGAACACCCCAATCCGGGGTGTGTTGGCCTCTGTTGTCGAACTCTAAACATTCGGGAGTCCCGGAGGACTCCAAGTCCCCAACTTTGGGAGTGTGAGTTTCATCTTCACTTGGCCAAAGTGGGGTTGCGACAAATTTTCTAGGGCAAACGCTCTTTCAACACAAGCCTTGTTCCATTCTTACCTTCCTTTTTTAATTTTTTAAAGCCAAGTGATGCACTTTACAGATCTGCCTGAGTAGATGTAACATAAACATATTTTAGATCCTTATACAACTTTTCCTCTATAGTGCCATATTAACATTTTTGAAAAAGCATGCCCAAAACAAGTGCCCTAAAAGTTCTCTTTTGAACCAAGACATTAACAATTTATAACAACTTTCAATGCAATAGTCATTGCATTGAGATTTGACCCTTCATCTTTGACATAAGCAATGATCTTTTTCCTTAAACCATATTTGTCCAATAATTATGTTAGATTTTAAACTAATGCTTGATGAATAGTTTTTGTCATCTCAAACAAGCTAATAGTTGCATGTTTTGGTTGTTAATCACTACTCAAAAAATTGATCATTAATGCAAAGATTGATATAAACTTGTTTAGACATCCAAAGATCAAAGCTAGCTATTGTAGAAAAAAAATTTGCCAATGCAAGAAAAACATATTGTTGACTTGTCTTTTCAACTAACCCTGGTAATACTTCTTGTGAAAATTGCCTTTTGGAAGGGAAATTTAATTTTGGACACAAATGTATAATTAAATGTTTCAACCACATACTTTCCACAAATTGAATTGGTAAATTGTTCTTAATAATCAAAAGGCCCAAGTCTTCTAATTTTATTTTTCAATGGTACACCGTTTTTCTTGAAGGAATCTTTCGTAGAAAAAAATTTAAAAATTGATGCACTCAACACAATCACTATTTTCTTTGCCAATTGTCTTTTTTCTGTTCCTTTCAGCAAAATGTTTATTTTTTCTTTAAACATTTTGGCAATAACAATGTGTTGTGCATCCACATGTTTTTCGAAAGAAATTATTCCATTTGTCTTGTAATAAAAAAAAATTCTTTTCCTTGCTCGAGTTTTTGAATTTATTCCTATTACAAGTTCTTGATAACAAAGGATACAACACATGATTTGTATATTCAGTATTTGTATTATCATTGACACAATAAAAAATCCAACATAGAGATAATCTTCCATGTAGTTGTTAAATTTTTCTTTGTGATGCAATTTTTTAAGATTTATTTTCATTTCTTCTTCTTTCTCATTTTTTGGATTCTTGCTTGTTTTTATTTGTACACTTACATTTTTTTCCATAATTTCATCATTCATACAAATTTCAATTATCTCATTATTTCCCATTACAACATTTTCATTTGTAGAAGATTATTCCATTGGTAATTTTCACAAAAATATTTCCAAAGTTAAATAAGGCACAAGATTAATAGATAATTCCATTTTTTTTCACAAACAAAGTAGAAATAAAAATAAAATATTCACAAAGGTTTATAATTTACAAAAACAATGGGTTTAAGAATAAAGTTTTGAAAAAGACATTTACAAACAACAAAGTTAAAGGTTAAGAAAAAAAAATACTCACTTTTATGTCGTTAAGATTACAAAAATGTATAATGATTATTTTTTTTAGATTTTTTTTTTGGGTTTATGGATATCCTACACATTAATAATAATAACAAACATTATATACAAACATATTACAAGAATGAAAAAAATAAAATGAGAATAAATTAGAAAATAAATCTAAGACAAAAAACAACTTAACAAAAATAAATAAATAAATAAAACTAAGCACAAAAGAAAAAATACAAAAAAATATTTTAACCTTCTCTGGTGGTTGTTAGAAAGTTTGTTTATTCAAGCTCAAAGCTCCCCCTTGCAAAAGAGGAGGGAGGAAGGAAATACTAACCAACACAAGGCAATGAGGCAGCAAGGCAACGAGATAATGAGGCGTGAGGTAGCAAGGCAACAAAACAACAAATGGGGGGGTCAGGGGTGGGGGGGTTCAAAAGGTATTTCAATGTAGCAAGGCAACAAAGCAACAAGTGTTGGCAACACGATAAAACATGAGGTAGTGAAGTGAGGTAGTGATGAAGCAGTGGCGAGGTAACGCGCAGGGTAACGATGAAGCAATGGTGAAACAACGCATAGGGCAATGATGAGGCAATGGTGAGGCAACGTGCATGGCAACGATGAAACAATGGTGAGGCAATGCGCAGGGCAATGATGAGGCAGTGGTGAGGCAATGCACAAGGCAACGATGAGGCAATGATGAAGCAACACATAAGGCAACGATGAAGCAGTGCAAGGTAGCGCGGAAGCAAGGCAATGATGAGGCAATGTGACAAAACAACGATGAGGTATTAGGTCAAAGCAACAAGTTGAAGCAACACAAGGCATAATAAGATGGGGAGGCAACAAAAAGACAAGAGGCAAGAAGCAAAGGAAATACACAAAAGGAGAAAAAAAGATAAAAAAAGACTTTGATGCCTAATTGATGCTTGCCGAGCATTGTGATACCCATCAAACATTGGTTTGTTCATGTTTTTACAACTACCCAACATTGGTTTCTAATATGAATCCAATTCACCTAAAATCCCTCAATCAACACATAGTTCAAACATTAAGGTTTTGTGTAAGATGAATATCCATTGAGTATCACATGAATATTAAAAAAAAGGTTAGTGAGGTTGGCATGCTTTAATTACATTGTTACAATGTTATCTTCTTCTCAAGCTTCATCTTGCACAAATAATTTCAATTTTTATGATCATTAAGGTTTGGTGTGGAAAATTATGGCTTTTTCTTGACCAAATTTTATGATGTAATCTTCTATTGATGGTTGATCATATTTATAATTGTGACTATTATGTCAAACATAAATTAATTTTTTCAAATTGTCAAATTTGCCCCCGTAGACCTTAATGTTACGGGATAGTCTTGCTCTTGCCCATTATGTTGGGTGTGTCACCTAGCTTATCCTAATGGACTTATTGGCACCTTACCTGACATAATGAGCAAGGACTTAACTATTCCATAGTACACTACGGTCTAATGTAATAGATTATGTCATTTTCTTAACCACATTACATGGCATAATCTTCTCATGATGAATATCATCCACTCATAATTGTGACCAACATGTATTTGTTGAACATAAATCATTTTTGAAATTGGGGAATTTGTCACCTTAGACCAATTTTTTTTGTTCCAATTTTTCTATGTGGCACAACTAGCTTATTTAAGGTAGTTCAAGTATGTCAATGTGGCAACTTGCAATTTTTTGGGGTTGATCAAGTGGCTATGCTTATTCATGTAAGCTTGAAAATTGGCTACAAAGTTAAATTTAAAGTAGTAAAATCAGAGGCAACTAGGTATGCAAAACAACAACCAAGTAGGGTCCAAGGTAGAAAAATGGCTATGAAATGGAACTCCATGTAGGCAAATTGGTAACCAACTACAATTCAATCAAGAAAAAATGGCAACAAGATGCAAAAATTAATAGACATCAACTACCTACAAATTAATGTTTATAGATGTAAAATTTCGTAGGGGGATTGAACTTCAATCTTGAAAACCTTGCCCATTGTAATGGGAGAATGCTTGGAAAGAAAAAAAAACAAAACAAAGATAATACATGAGTGCTTGTTCAAGATACAAAAAAATAAAATTGCATACACCTCATTCTAACCTTCATAACACACATGATTGAAAAGAATCAAGTAATACCAACATCAGAATAAAAAAACACATGAACATATTGCATAAAAGGTTTAGGGTTTAAATTTGTTACTACAAATGAACTATGATTTGTAGTATTATGGCGAGATTTGGCAACATTCCAAGCATTCATTGTTACATCAAATGGGAAAGTGTCAAAGGTAAAAAACTTCTAGGTGAACATCTTGACAACCAAATCCAAATGGGTTGTTGATTTTTTTTTAAGGTTATTCTTCATAAACCCTAGATTTGAAAAACATTTTTCATCTTTTATAGTACCCAAAATCATGGCCATAGATAATTCAATTAGTTTTAACCATCCAATTGATGGGAAAAAAATTGGTTGCATTAGTAGAAAATGGCCATTTTGGAACTGGTCCATACAATTAATTTTTAGTTGCAAGCGACATTTGGAACTAAAATCTCAATAGTTGCATTGACACTAGTCGCAAATGACAACAAATTTTGGATGAAAGAAAAAGTCAACAAAATACACCTTCACCCTTTGATTGGTCATGTACGTATTATCACTTGCAACTAAGATCCAACTTTTTTGGTGAACAATGGGAACAAGTTATGTGTTGCCACATGTCCCAACTTTTAATAATTAAAAATATTTTATTATTGTTTTGAAATAATCTAAGATGTTTAATTTTTATGTTTGGATGGTTTAGATTGTGACACGTGTCGTAATAAAACATTTCCACAAGGCATATTAATTGAAAATTCCAAACCAAATTTAAATCAATATTTAAGTATGTAGGTTGAACTAGGTACTTATCTACTTATTCACCTACCTACCCATCTAGGCTAAACATCTATCTAAATAGGACGGATTTACCTACCTAGGCCAAATACCTACTTAAGTAGGTAGGTAAGTTAGGGAAGTAGGTAGTTAGGTTGTAATACATGAATATTTATATTTTATTTTGGGTTAAATCATTTTATGGACTCATCCCATAAACCCATCTTTTTAAATATGAAAATGTGAGACAAAACACATTGTTTATATACTTTTCAAGATGAGAATGATAGCCAAAACATATGGGATAAAATTAAGTCGTTCACAACTAAAAATGTTTAATCACAAATGACTTGTAACTAAAATTTTTATCCCATATGTTTTGGCTTTCATTCTCACTTTGAAAAATATATAATTAAGTAAGTAAATGATAATTAACTAGCTAACTAATTAAGTAATAAATTAACTAATTAAATAATAAAATTATTAATTATTTAATGAATACAATATAATCTTAAAAAAATAAACTTGCTAATTAATTAATTGACAACTAAACTAAAAACTAACTAATTCACATTACAAACTTTCCAACAAATTTATTATTTATACTAATAATCATCAATATCTTATTATTATTGAATTAATTATATTATTAGTTATAATTAAATATTAATTAATTTATGAGTTAGATTAAAATTAATAATATTTAATAATATATATATATATATATAAACTATAATAATATATCAACCAATTTCATTAACTAATAATTGGTTAATATTGAAATAATTAGCTAATTATTAATAACTAATAAATTATTATTTTGTAACCTAATAAATTAATATAATAACTGAAATATTCAATATTTAATAATTATTCACTATTAATTATAAATATTGAGTACTAGGTTTTTCATATCTAATAATATAATTAAAAACTATCTTAGACTAACTATTTTTTAAAATATTATTCCTATTATTACTTCATTCATTAAAGCTATTTATGAAATATTACGATAAATATTTTATATTTTTAATAAGTATATTTTTCGTTCGAAAATATTTTTCTCATTTGTATAATAATTTATTAGATTTCCATTTTAACTAATATAGTGATTATTATAAAATAATAAAATTATGTATCATTAATTTATTATAATAATTGAATTATTAATAATTAATAATTATCAATTATAAATTTGAAATATAAAAACTTATAACTATATATTAATATTTCTTAGTAATTATTATATTAATCTAATAATATTTCATAATTGATTACTTATAATAATAGTAATAATAATGTAATTTGTAGCTAGCATAGGTTAGATATTTATTATACTACTACTAATAATAATTATATATTATTATGTCATTTTTTAAAGCTATTATGATTTATTTAAATTATTTTTTCATTTTTTAATAAATTAAAAATAATTTTTACTAAATACACTAATCATTTAAAAATAATTTAATAATAATATATTAATATATGAAGTTTTTTTATTACATGTAATTGATATAAATATATAATATAATATTAATAAAAATAATAATAAATGTCATTTGCAATAATTTTAAGAAATATAATAAGATGGTATGGATAAACTTTTAATATGGGCATAATATATTTAACAAATATGTTACATAAAATTTTAATACACTCAAAATATAAATTATTTAATGTAACCATAATTACAAGGTCCTTCATGCTAATAATAATACTTAAGTACACATCTAATATGGTTGTTCATATAAATTCAAAATATACATTTATAAATCCTAATACACCTAACTATATTCCTTAGAATTCACAAAATACACCTTTGTATACTAATAAAGTTATAACTAAATTAGTCACATTTGTAAATATTGGGACATAAATTGTTCTTCTTGGATGAAAATTAAACTAAAAGTTGTTCATATCCAATTAATTGATAGATTGATTATATATATTAATTTTTTTCATAACATAATTAGTTTTTTTATGTTTTGTTGAACAACAAAATATTCGCAAATTAGTTACACTATATGTAACCCTAAATTAGGTTACATCAATCTCTAGATGTCACTGATCAGGGAAGTTAGGTTGTTTGTTAATTGAGCCGTTGGTTGCATGACGGCTGCTTTTGCTTTACTTCTGCATGGGATGCTTTGATGGATTGGGGGTGAGATGTTGGACTACGAAATTTGCATGGTGGCTGCGTTGAATGAGGATGGAGCCTGAGTGACGGCCCCGAATTATGATTGAGGTCGGCGATGCAATTATGGAGAATGGTGGCACTGGAGAATTTGAAAAGCTTCTGGAAGAAACTTACGGAAGTCTGGAGAAAATGATCAGGAGGTCTGTTTTTGAGGAGGCGCGGCATTTTTAAAAAAAAGAGAAGAGAGGACAGAAATGAGACAGGAGAGAGGCAGAGTGGAGAGTTCTGTAGAGAAGAGCTTGGTTATGCTTGAGATCTTCCGCTACGTCTGAGGCGTAGCTAAGCTCATGTTGCAGAAAATAGAGGAGAGGAAGTGAGGAGAGAGGCAGGTAGGAAGCAAGAAGCCTAGGATCTGTCTGATCTTTCCTTGTGAACTTGCAAGTGAAGGCAAATGTTTGTGTTTTCGGGGATGTACACAATCTGTGAACAAGAATGAAGAATTTCTTTTGAATTGCATCAGTGTTGAAATTTATGACAGGAAGAGTGTGCTGTTGGATTGTTGTGTTGTTGTGTCTGACGATCTTTGAGTCGTTGAGGATCAGGGAGAGTGAGGAAGCCAGATTGAGGTCTGGAGATGTTGAGCTGTCAGTAAGTGAAGGATCGAGCCTGAAAGTATCGACGCTAGGGTCCACAGAAGATAGTGAATGTGTTGTTCGATTCCTGGACCCTCTCCATTTTGGCTACATATAGTCATAAATATGACCAATACAAAAAATATTTGCAAAAATGTCCAAATGTACTTGCAAATAAATAATAGTCACATATAGTCACAAATATAATGGTTCAATTTTGGCCAATTTCTACTAGTGTTGTTGGATAAGGTGGTTTAAATTTTTGTGCATGGATTACAATCCATAGGAGGCTTCATGGTTGCATGGTAGTTGGCAAACATATTAATTTAAAAAAAAGATGACTGTTACACTAACAATGCCTCATCCAATAAAGGTAGGATATATAATTCTTTTGGGCCAATGTGCTTCCTAAAACAATAATGTGTTATCAAAATTGAAAGTTGTGCCAAAAGATTGTGCTCAGCTTCAAGTTGCACCTAGAACTAAAGGTAAATCACCCCAATGGCATTCACGATGTCTTGAGTTGGGAAATGCCATTCAAGTTCTTGAATGAAACCGGCAGCAGCAACATTGCATTATTGTTTCACAGCTTCTATTGCATTCAACCAATCCAATTTAAAAACATAATTCAATCAACTTGTTATAAGTGGGTATTTTTCATAAACCGTGTATGTGTGAAAAAAATTGAAACCCTACATACTCCACACCATAAATAGGTTCAACAATATAAACCATTTGTAAACAATTTTATGTGTGATTTGCAACAATAAGGAAAATCTAAAATATCCCATTTCCATGGCTATAATTTGTAACTAAATCAACATACATATATAGATCCCCTTCACAAGCTTTAACTACATCAATGAAATCACAAATGAAAACATTTCAAGCTTGAACAAACTTTGAAAGAGATTGCATGCATTCAAGCAAGGATAGGATACAAGTTAAACCTAAAAAAATCTCGACATTGCAAAGAAGGTTTAGATTTGTTTTTGTCGAGGTCTTGGCTGCTTATTCATCAAACATATGCACAAATAGGGACATATACTTTACAAATATTCTTTTGGCAAAGGACAACATTGAAATCCAATGTGTTTTCACATTGTGTAAAATCTTGAACTTTCTACTCCCAAAATTCACTCAACCTAGATTTTTCCAAAGACCTTTTAGGGCTTTGTGAATGATAGTTGTAAACAAATTGTAGCAATAATTCAATTTTTGCAACCAAGGTCAATTGAAACAACATTTGCATAACCAAACTAGTTCGGTGTGTAACACAATGCACATTTAACACAAAAGGTGTGTGGTTTCCTTTCAATTGCACAATAACACTAGTTTTTGAACCTTGGAAGGTTGTCATCCCATTTGCCCTAAAACATACCAATTTGGAAGCCAAGTTAGATTATGAAAGACCACTATAAGTGAATAGAAAGTCCATGATTAACTTCGTTAAATTCTCAACATTGGAACTTTTAAAAATTTGCTACAATGTTAAAAGAGTTGGTAGACTTTTCCATCCTTCCACAACATAAACATGGGTTAGAATCCATGATTGATTGTTTATAGTGGTCACTTCATTGTAAGAAACAAAGATCAATCAAGCCTTTTGCACTACCAAACAAGTAGATCAAAACAAAAAATCATGCATGATTTCAACCATGCTCCAATTAGTAATGTTAGTTTAGTGTTTTCAAGGGTTGTTTAGCATTTTGAAGAAACTAAAAAACTTCTTACAACCTTTGAAATCCATCATAGATCACCCTTGTTTCAACATATGGAAGATCATGACAAATTGCACGAACTTCTTTTGTTTTCTATAGGTCCCCATTTGTAATTTGTTGAGCCATAGAAGCTTGCCCATGAAAAATAACATGTTGTTGTTTGTTCTTAACATGTTGGCTAGACGAGCTCATGTAATATTCACTAATAGCCACCCCTAGTCACACACATGTTGCTTTACAATGACCTACATGTTTCCACAACCCATCAAGCTTAAGAATTAAGATTTTTTTTTTTTTCCTATTTGGTTACAAATTGTACATCTTACCTCGGTCATCTTACCATAATGACCAATGATTGTTTTTGCCCAAGGAAGCTTCATAGCCCAAACATCTTGGAACACCTAATTAAACTCCCACTATTTCTTCTGAATTTTTTTGGGGAGAAGGTCTTGAATGACATCAACAATATGAATCAAATCATCTCCAATAATTTGAGAAGTTGAAAATCTTGTAGTTTTTTTCAAAAAATAGAAAAAATGCTTACCTTTATGCATGATGTCAGACATATTTTCATTTAAAGACATGTTGAAATTTTTTGTTGAAGGTGAGGGCTAAAATGAATCATCACCTAAGGAATAAAAAATTTCTGAAGGAATAGAAGAAGTAAAAAAACTTCTGATACTTGAAATTTGAGAGGGGCTTAAGTGGTAGCATTGTCAGTGTAATGTGTAGTAACCAAAACATGTAGTGACCAAAACATGTAGCGACTAGAACTGATTCACTATGCCTTGAACCCTAGATCGTAGGATGACAAAATTGTGACCCTAATCACAAGCACATAAAGAACTTGTAAGTAACACAAGTTATAATAGATTTGCACACAACTAATACAATTTTTTCACAATAAGAGTGCATATAGCAAATTGTAGAACAAAAGCCTCAAGAATGCATATAGTAAAATGCACAAATGCACACCATGAAGCATAAGTTTTATATGTAATGTGAGATTAGGTCCTTGAAGTATTTTCACCTCTTGAAGTTGAAGCTACTAAAACTTGTAACAAACTTGAAAGTAGTGACGTCTAGTTGTTGTAACTTCTTTGCATCAACGTTTGTCCGTTGAAGCTTTGAAGTTTAAGATTCAAGCAAGTTGCAAAACAACTTCAAGTTGGCTTATTATTTGAAGATCTAGGTTCAAGTTAACCACAACAAAAAACATTAAGCAAAATTGACAGTGACATATATTTACACCAAAGTAATAATGATGAATGAAGGCCTTCGAGCACTATAGCCCAAAGGAGTGATTGGAGCCACTAATGTTGAGGAGAATTGATGCGAGATTATTAACACCATGATCAGATTTGTGGCATTTGATGGCCATACATTTTCGCAAAAGTGGTTATAATTAGTCATCATGGCTTCAAAAAAATGGCTCCTATCACATCAAAAATCGTTGATTGCTAGTGATTTTGCCCCAATCCAATGGCCTAAAATAACTATGGGAGGTTAAAGGCCCCTTTTTTTAATTGACAAAATGCTAAATTTTGCCTAAATAAAAAATAATGCCCTAGATTGTAATCTCATGGAGTGGTCTTGCTCTTGCCCATTATGTTGGGTGCATCACCTAGTTTGTTTTAATGATTTTGTTGTCCCTTAACCAACATAATGGGTAGGGGTTTGACCATATAGAAATAAGAGTAACCTCAATACAAGCCATGAAATATTGGTGGTTGAAAAGGACTAGCTCACTACTTCAAAGAATCTTTGCAAAAGAACATGAATACTTAGGGTAGTGTGGGTGGTGACTAAACACTTAGTGTATTAGTCACCTCCCTTTCATTTAGTCCAACTTTTTTTATTAATGGGGTCTAAAGATAAAGTGTAGAGGCCTAAAAGGCACACCCATTTGAACAGGTGAAAAATGAAAATATATGCCCTTCTAAAGTTTGGATGGTTAAAAATGAGAAAAAAACCTTTCATACACATTACAATTCATGAGAATTTACTTTGCCACCTAAAATCAAAGAATCATATGTCGAGTAATGGACTTTATTTACTTTCATCATTGGGATGGATGAAGAAAGTAATGTCCATTGTTTTCCAAATAATTGTTCATTTTTTATCATATGATTGAGATCTAGTCTAGTTTAAGGTTCGAAAATCAATGGTAATGGATGTGAAATCATTCCATCCATTAAACCTTTGTGTAAGTTTCTAATAGTTTGTGAGCATGAGGTGCTCCTCTTTATCATAGTGGTCATGGTGTTCTTCTTAGTTGTTGTCTTAGTGTTCCTTCTAATTGTTATGGTTTTGTGTTCCTCTTAGACACTGTGATCTTGGTGTTATTCCTAATCACCGTGGTCTTAGTGTTCCTCATGCTCACTATGATCTTGTGTTCCTTCTAATTGCCATGGTTTTATGTTCATTTTTATTACTATACTTTGGTGTTTCTCTTCATTGTTGTGATCTTGGTGATCTTCATGTTTGATGTGATCTTGTGTTTTATAACTTTCTAAATTGCATTTGTCTTTTACTTCGTTTGAATTTTTTCTTGTTGTTATTTATGCATTTCGTCATTAAAAGTAACAACTTCACTATTTTGCACCCTTGTGCCTATTGCCATATTTGTGCTTGTTGTTTAACCTTTTGTTGAGACCATGCTGTGCATGTGAGATTCACGCCTTTATACTTGCACAGATTTATTCATAAGCTTGTTTGAAAGTTCTAATGAAATCTATCATTCACCTTCCTTAAGGTTGCTAAGGTCCTAGTTGCATCAAATAATGTTTGAGTGGGATGGTACAATGATCATGTTTAACCTAAACTCTTGTGCATGTTCTATTGCTTCTAAGGTAACATGGTTGTTTGATTTAGGGTTTATTTATGAACAATTGCATGCCTATAATGTGATAAACAAACCCCCATAACCAAACAATTTTTTTGGATATGTTGGTATTGTTTTGCCAAAATGAGTGCAACCCACCTTTATATCAAAATTTGCATTTTTTAAAAAAATGTTTCAAAACACACTCATAACTAAACATTCAAAACTTGATTAAAATATTTTCCACCTTATTTGTTTCCAACAAACATGCATGAAAATGTGTTGTTCCTTTGTCATCACCAAACATATTTATAAATAATGAAGGTTATTATTTTATTATTATTGGTTTTTCCCATGCCCATAATTACACACAAAAATAACTTTCCACTTCAATACCCTAAAAAAAATCAAACTCAAATTTTCAAGATCGGCTGTTTGGTTATAGAGCCTTTTTGAACATTGATTAACCCAAATGTGACCATTCATTGATGTTGGTTTGCATTAGCTTGACATTCAATCACTGGGTAATGTTTGATGGCAGGACGGGGGGAGGGGGGGGAGGGGGGGAGATCTTAACCCTATTACATGGTAGGTAAGGCCCTCAGATGAGGGCATTACTTGAATAAGGTGCTTGCTTAAGGCAGCAGCTAAGGGCAGCATTGAATTCTAATAATCCCCGGGCTCGGGGCCTGAGCATGCATAATGACTTGTCACAAATGGACTGAGGGTCCTTATGAAATGTGTAAGAGCTTGCTTAGACATGTAAGATTACTTCCCATATTAGTAGGGATTTTACAAGGATTTCATCCACCATCCCAGTACACTGGGAAATCTCCGATAGGTCATTAAGCATTTGTGTCATCCAAAGATTAGCCAATAAAGGAATATTGCTCATCACTTGTTACAGATATTCAATTGCTTGTATACAACTGATCTAGAATAATTTACATAGCACACAATTTCATGCTTTGACCATTATTATTATTATTATTATTTTGTTTGTTTGTTTTTTGGGGAGAAATTTTGCCAAATCACAATTTTTTTTGAAAATGGTGAAAAATGAGCATTTTTTTGGCTTGTTTACTTTAGTGCAAAATTCCGATTATACTTTAACAAAATAATTCACCAGATTCTATTTTAACTTCCAGTAAGTAGCTCAAAATATAGAAGGGTGATTGGTTTCTTTTACTTTTCAAGTTTTTATAGCCAAATCTGGCTAAATTTTGTTGTGGATGATTGCCACTGTAGCTATATAACAAATTTAAAAATAAAAGCACTAGCTTTAACATGTGGGTTTTCATATGCAAATTCTCAAGCCTTGAAGGAATGTTGTGTAAGTATTTGATTTTGTTAACAATCCCCACTTCCATTTTTCTAAAAAACAAAATTAAATTCAAAATCAAAGAGCTGCTAGTTTCAGTTTTTTCAAATTATCAAAGAATCGAATTTTTCAAAGAAAGAAGTAGAATTAAAAAACCTTTGGTAACCTCTTTTTTATTGGTGAAATTTCACCACTTGGTAATTTAAAAAAAAAATTATTTAAAAAAATGTGGGTTTTGGGGTTTTATGTTGCCGCATTTGGGAAAAGAATTAAGAAAAATTGCCAAATTTTTATTCCATGTTCCAATAGATAGCCAACAATTTATAAATGGATACTTAAAATTATTTTTCTTTTGTATTATTCAGTTATACCTAAACCTTGTTATGTATGCAAGTGCCACCTTAACTTATGTCACTAAAATGGATTCAACCCCAATAATCACAAGTCTATTGTTACCTATGGCACCCATGGTTACATGGCATCATCCCCACACATGCAGGGTCCAATGCTACAGGTGTGAAGTTCTAACATAATGAGGTTAGTTGTCACATCAAAATGTATAATGTAATACCTTTGCAGCTATGACACTAATTATATTATTTTCAAAAATGTTGTAATTTTCAATTTTCTTAAAAATATAAAAAATTTGTGAAGTAAACTAAAGAATCTTTTAGAATTTTCTGAAAGTATTATATTTCGACCAAAATTAATTAATTATTCAACAAACATGTGTTGAAGCTGACATGATAGTACATGGTATTTGCCAACTGTTTGCCACTCCCTTTTAATGGTAACATTAGGTAGACATGAATATTGTTGGCTTAGCCAATCAAGTGAGCCAAGTTTGTAACAATATACACATTAAAGCATGTTAAAAATGAAATACTGTAATTTATTTAAAATTTAGAAATGAATCACATGATGCCCAACATTTCTAATATTGAGGATTTACTTACATGTGTAAAAGACACGCATGAGTATCTTGTCTATAGAATTTGCAATGAGTCAAGCCCATTTTTTGTTAGGTTGGGCACACTAATAGTTTGATTGTATGATGGCACATCATGAAGCTTCATAATTTTAGCCCACAATGAACAAATAATTGAGCATTTTAGGGTGAATTTTTTTAAAGGTGTATAGTTTAGGATGAAAAGGAGCTAGTCTTTAACAAACTATTTTTTTTCCTTATATTTTAATATGCATCAATATTAATAAATAAAAAAGTGTCAAATATTTTACATTACAATATTTTAGATTATCACAATTTTATATTTCATCAATATCATACACTTTGTGTTCTAGGTACGATAAAATAGGATCAGGTAAAAGAGTATAAAAAAAGGTGATATTATAACACAATTTTGGTTCATTTCAAAAAAATTGAAACCTTTAATTATTAAGAATCAAAAAATATATAAGCTCCTTGGACAAGATTGTATGATCCATGCATGGTCAAAAATTCATTTTGGTTTAAACAACCCAATTTACCAATTGACTTTGGTTTGGTTAAATGTGCATGGAACATAAATTACATTTGTTACTAGGAGTTTTACAAGATCAAATGACATACATGCAAATATTGATAATACTGTGGACAACAGTGCATATAATTTGTGTCTACATTATTTGGAATTATATACTATTTGAAATTTGATGTAAGTCAAATGAATGATATTCTTATTAATTATAAAAACATTGTGCGAGAAATAATTAATATGCTAATTCAAAATATAATAGCATGAAATGTAGTAGTTTTTAGGATCAATCCATTGATCAACATGCATTGAAAATAATACTAATAAATCTACGATGGCAAACATTCCACCTGCCATATGTTGGGTCCCACTACAATGCATGATGCATAATAAGTCATAACTACAATGCATGCATTTAATTCCCAAACATGGGGAGTTTTCACATTTGCACTACCTACTCATAACAATGAGGCCAATCTTGTGAAAAAATGAGTACCTAAATGATTTAGTAATATTTTTTTACTAAAATCAATAATTATGAGTTCTACATATAGAAAGGTCAATATCATGTTATTTTCATAAGCTTAAATTAGTTTAGTTTTGAACAAGTATTTTGGGCTTTAAGAGAATCCATCATAAGAAGAGCAAATGAGGAGTGGTTTTGATTGTTAGCCTTCCAATCCATTCTAGAGACACACACATACATGTGTCCTTGATGCAATTTATTTTTCACAGAGAGTGGTGGCTCAGATTTGTGTGCAATTTTATGAGTTCAATTTAAGCCCATTTGCAAACTTGGACCTTGTTTTTTACATGGGCACACAATTTGGTTTAAAGTTTTGTGCATGATTCAAGGCATAGCTTTTCAAAGTTCAAGACAAATTGATTTTGTGATCAATTTGTTTGCAAATAGGGTATGTAGTATGAATTCCAACAGTTGGATTGAAAGGTGGCTAAGAAAAAAAAAAGCCAGGGGTTATACA
>Ga0116230_10002419_pt1 | contig 17968 bp, 11 predicted proteins | sample S1TSphfallax_3_FD_88678 | JGI IMG/M metagenome (GOLD analysis project Ga0116230, IMG submission 88678) | Host-associated microbial communities from peat moss isolated from Minnesota, USA - S1T2_Fd - Sphagnum fallax MG | ecosystem: Host-associated > Plants > Peat moss > Unclassified | place...
CAAATATTGCGCCCGGTGGCCTTCTCCAGTTCGGCCACATCATCCATGTCCACCGAGCCCGAATTGCCGCGTACCAGACGCGCACCCACGTGTTCAGCCAGATGCTCCAGTCGAAACGGACCGGTTCGACGAAAAAAGGCAGGATCCGGCATGTGCCCCTCATGAGATGAGCCGCGACGCGGCGGAGCGCGGATCATCATGCTACGGAGGGCTCTCAGCTCAGGTCGGTGCGGTACCGTACATAGGACCCGATTTCAACTATTCCGGCGCTAGGCCGCCGGAAATTCGACCACCCGCCAAAAGACATCGAGCAGCGCCGTTGCTTCAAGAAAGGCGTTCGCCGGGTTTGACTTGAGGATGTACCCGGCAACGGCCAGATCGTACGCCTTCACCTTGTCTTCGTCGGCGGCGGACGTGGTCAGGATGAAGACCACACTCTTCTTCAACTCGGCGTCTCGTCGCAACGTTTGCAGAAACTCAATTCCTCCCATCCGTGGCATGTTGAGATCCAGGAGAATGATGAAAGGACGCGGCAAGCGCGCCTGACCGTTCGAGCCATGCAATATCTCCAGCGCTTCGACACCATCATGCGCGGTGCGGATGGTATTCGCGATCTTGGCCTTCTTGAAGGCCCTGCTCAACATCATCAGGCAGATGTCGTCATCCTCGACGTGCAGCAGCTGCGCCGTGGTCGGCTCAAGCATGGCTCGTCTCCTTGGCGTCGGCCGCGGGCTGCGAAGCAGGCCATTGAAAGCGAAACTCCGTCCCCCGGCCATCTCCCTCCGAGTGCACCATGATCTGGCAATTCTGCCGCTCGATCAATTTCTTGACGATGGCGAGACCCATCCCGGTGCCTTCGACGTCATCGCGCCGCTTCAAGGTCTGGAACAGCTGGAAAATTTTCTCATGGAATTGGGGTGCAATGCCCGGCCCATCATCGCGGACGACGAATTGCACGAAGTCTCCCGTCCGTTCCGCCGAGACGATCACCTCACCGCTCGGTTTATCGTGGTGCTTGATCGCGTTGCTGATGAGGTTCCGCAGGACCTGTTCCAATTGTTGACCCGCTGTAACAATGACCGCCGGTTCGACTTCGACACGTATCCGTACGTGCGCCGGCGGACGAAGGAGTCCGATGATATTGGGGAAGATATCGGCCAACTGGGTGTCGCCGACCGATGGGTCGGTGCGACCGATGCGTGAATAGGTGAGCAGATCATCGAGCAGAACATTCATGCGATTGATCCGGCTCCGCATGAGTTCGAGCAGCTTTCTCGACTCGTCGGAGAGCGTATCTCGGAGATCTTCCTCGAGGCACAACGCCGTGCTGTCAATGCCATTGAGAGGCGCCTTCAGATCATGCGAGGCAATGTAGGCAAAATCCTCCAGATCGCGATTGGATCTTTCCAGTTGTAGATTGGTCGCTCGAAGCCGCTGATAGGCCGCCTCGCGGTCTCGCAATGCGCGGTCGGCGGCGGTCAACACATTCTCGAGCAGGTTGATACGTAGCGCATCCGCGGCTTCGAGCTCGATGTCGGACCAGGGGGCGGAGTGCCTTCGCATGAGCTCACGCCACTCCGCGAATGATTCGCGCGGCGTCAACCGCCCGCCATGATCGCCGACCATGACGGCTTTGGATGGGTCTCCCGCCCAGCTTACCGTGATTTCGTATTCGGCGCGGAACCAGAGGACGTAGTCACGGGAAGTTCGGGTCAACGCCACGGCCAGCAGACCGCTGACCCGATCCGCGAACTCCGCGGCGGCCGGGTAGGCGGCTGCCAGACAATCGGTCGAAAAGACGAGGCGATCGATGCCATCCAGCCATTGCATCAACAGGACGAGGTGGGCGTCGCCCGGAACAAAGCCAAAAGTGTGCAGTTTACCGGACACGAACGCCGCGACACCGGTGGCATCGACGTAGCGCAGCAGTTCGCGGGAGGCTAATTCCTCCCCCACATCGGCGGCACCCGACAGACGCGCCACGACCGCTTCGCGAATGCCTCGGGCGGTGATTCGCCGGATCGATTGCTCGAGCAACGTTTTTGCTTCGATCTGCAGGGAGAACACCTGGGCAAATGTTTCGCAAGCCACGCGCAAGTCCGCAGCAACATAGCGGGGTGTCGCTTGGTTATGCAGCACGAGCAAACCCCACAGGCCGCCGTTGCAGACCACCGACATGGAGAGCGACCCCGCGATGCCCATGTTGCGCATGTACTGCAGATGGATGGGCGAGACGCTCCGCAGGCCGCAATCGCTCATGTCGATGGGGCCGGCGGAACGACCATTTCGGGCCGGTCGAAGGACGGCGGCAACGTAATGCGTGTCCGGTATGGCGCGCAGCCACTGGCGCAGGTACAACTCGCGTGCCTGCTTCGGAATATCCGATGCCGGATAATGCAACCCCAGATACGGCACCAAACCGGCTTCGAGATCCTCGGCGATGACGACGCCGGTTTCGTCCGGCTGGAACCGGTAAACCATCGCACGATCGAAACCCGTTGCCGCGCGGAGCGCGATTGCCGCCGCTGCGCAGCATTCATCGAGGGTCGAGGTTTCGGCCAGCGAGGACAGAAGTACCTTCAACTGCGCGATGGGATCCCCCGAGCTCGTCGGTGCACGTCGCGCCGGCTCAAACTCGACCAGCACGGTGCGTCCCTGGGCGCTCACCGTCAGGTCTTGGGTGATGGCACCGCTGCGCGGGACGATGCCGAGACGCACAACGGGTGCAATGCGCACGGCCCGCATATCGAGGTGGGCAACCACGAAGGCCAAAGTATCGCGGTCCAGCAGGGCCGAGAGACCCTGACCGATCAGCCGCTCCGGATCGATGCCCAAGAGGAGCTTGGTGTCGCCGGCCGTCTGTTCGATCGACAGATCGTGGCGGTCGACGACCAACAACACGCCATGAGGCTGGATCGAGCCCGGAATGTGAATCGCCTCTCGGTCACAATTGGTGAGGTCTGCGTCACCAAAGGCGACACCATCCGGGATCAGCATCGGTAGCTCCAGCGGTTCAGGCGATAGCGCGTGCCGTTCCTGGTTCCTTGCAAGCCTAGTCTTAATCCCGACAATAAGGAGTGTCCTTGCCCGAATCAGGTTTTGCCTTACCCGGTCGCAACCGCTAGGGAATCACCTCGAGCTTTGAATGATGGCTGCCGGATTGGGCCGCGCGGCGGCCATGCGGCCGATGATCTCCTCATTGGCCGCGGCCTTGAGAACGTAGCCTCCGGCCGATCACTCGCGGGCTTCATCACCACATAGAGGTCCCGATTTGCGCTCGACGGAGGCTCGCGGCTTTGCCGCATGCCGCAGGACGCATGCGATCAGTGTCGCCGCGTCGAAAGGTTTGATGATGAAGTCATCCATCCCCACCGCCCGTGCCCGCTGCCGTTCGCTCGACAGTGCACCCGCGGTCAGCGCGATGATGGGCAGATTGGCGAGACCCAGATCCGCGCGAATGCGCCGCGTCGCCTCGTAACCGTCCATGATGGGCATCTGCACGTCCATCAAGATGACGTCGACGCCGCCCGGCTGCTGCTCCAGTCTGTCGTAGGCGTCCTGCCCGTTGTTCGAAACCCACACCCTAGCGCCCGCCTGCTCCAATATCCGCTCTGTCACCACCAGATTCAGATCGTAGTCGTCCACCACCAGCACCCGCACACCCGAAAGCGGGCGCTCGCCGCGAACCACCGGTACCACTTGGCCGGCGGCCAACGCTGCGGCAGTCGCGAGTGGGAATTGCAACAGCACGCGGAACTCGCTCCCCGCACCCACGGTACTCGTGAAATCAACGGTTCCGCCCATCAATTGGGTCAGGCTGCGGATGATGAATAGTCCAAGTCCCGTGCCGCCGTAGCGCCGCGTGATCGATTCGTCGGCCTGAATGAAGGGAGCGAACAGTCTTGCCTGGGCTGCCGGATCGATCCCGATACCGGTGTCCCGCACCGTGAAAGCCAGCGAACTCCCCGCGGATGTCCCGGCGAGCGAGCGGACGGACAGCGTGACGCCGCCCCGCTCGGTAAACTTGATCGCATTGGAGAGCAAGTTGGTGAGGATCTGGTTGAGCCGCGAGGCATCGCCTTGCAACGCCTCCGGCAGGTCATCCGGGAGGTCAAGTCCGAGGGTGATTCCTTTGTGATCCGCTTGTGCGCACATGATCGTGTGCAGCCCACCGAGCAGCAGGCGGGGGCTGAACGCCACACGAGAAATAATCAGCTCGCCGGCTTCGATCTTCGAGATGTCCAGCACATCCGTAATCACCGACCGCAGAGAGTTGCTCGCGAGGTTGATCTGCGCGATCAATCTCGTCTGTTCCGGATTCAACGGGGTCTGCTCGAGAAGATACGTCAGGCCGATCACCGCGTTCATCGGCGTGCGAATCTCGTGACTCATGTTGGCGAGAAACAGGCTCTTGGCGTTATAGGCTCTCTCCGCGTTCTCCATCGTGCGGCGCAGCGATTCCTCGTATAGCTTCTGCCGCGTCACGTCTTGTGCAACACCGACATAGCCGAGCAGCTCTCCCTCACCGGTTTGCATGGGTGTTACCACGAGATCCACCGCCACCCGGCCGCCATCCTTGCGCACGTAGGTCCATTCGCGGGATCGCCCGTGCATCGCAGGCACCTGAAAAACCTGTCCACCCTGGATGGGGAACCCCAGCTGCGCGCTCAGCTCTTCACCGCAAACGCGAATCTCCTCCGGATCGTGGAGGAGCAACGTGGTCGTGCGATCGACCAGCTCCTCACTGGTATAGCCGAGAAGCCGTTCGGCTCCCGCATTGAATACCTTGATCCCAAAACTTGGATCGGTGGCGATGATCGACATCTGCGAGGCGGAGTCGAGTACCGCGCGAAGGAGCGAAGATGTTTCGTGCAGCCGGCGCTCAGCATCCTTGCGCGCCGTGACATCCCGTGTCACCTTTGCGAAACCTCGCAGTTGTCCGGATGCATCATGCACGGCCGTAATGACGACATCGGCGAAGAATTGCGTGCCGTCCTTGCGGACTCGCCAGCCCTGATCTTCGGTTCTGCCCAGACGGGCGGCCACTTCCAGTCCCTGCTCCGGCTTATGCGCCGACGTCGTCGGCCGTGTAGAACCGCGAGAAATGCCGGCCAATGATTTCCTCCTTGCAATAGCCCTTGAGTCGTTCCGCCCCGCGATTCCAACTGCCGACCCGGCCATCGAGCTCGAGCATTAAAATGGCGTAGTCCTTCACCGACTCGATCATCATGCGAAAATTCTCATTGTTTTCGTCGACCGACTTTCGCAGCTCCGGGATCGCCATCTGTTGCCGCTTTTCGAGCTCCGCCTTTTCCGTGCGCGCCAGCTCCAGTTGATGCTTGTACAGGGCGATTTCCACCGTATTACGCAGATCGGCCGGATTTACCGGCTTCAACATATAGCCGGCAGGTTCGGTCAACTTCGCCCGCTCGATCATAGCGTCGTCTGCATGGGCGGTAAGATAGATGATCGCCGCGGAAAACCTCTTCTTCAGGAGGATGGCCGCCTGAATTCCGTCCTGCGGGCCCTTGATCCGAATATCCATCATCACGAGATCAGGGCGGCGTTCATCGGCACGGCGTACGGCGGCGTCCGCGGAGGACGCGATCGCGTAGGCGTCATAGCCCATTTCCATCAAGCTGTGCTGCAGGTCTCTGGCGAGGATGATTTCATCTTCAACGATGAGAATGGCCGGCCGGACGGGGATGCCCGGCGGCGGAATTGCAGCGGATTCTCGAAGATTCATGCGGCGGACTCCAGGGGAAATGTAATTCGAAATGAGCTGCCGGGGTGACCGAGGATCTCCAGGCGGCCCTCGAGTTGCTCCACCAGATTCATCACCAGCTGCATCCCCAAGGAAGTCATTTTGCCGAGATCCACTGCCGGCGAGATGCCTGTTCCATCGTCGCTGACCGACAAGAAAACCGAGCGATCGGTCGCGAATCGAAGCTCCACGCGGATCACCCCATGGGCGGCATTCGGGAAGGCATGCTTCAGGCAATTGCCGACCAGTTCGTTGAGGATGAGGCCGCAGGGAATTGCCTGTGCCACGGGCAACGACACCTCTTCCAATTCGAGTTGAAGGGTGACATGGCCCGGCGATGTTCCGGAAGCACTGAGCACCCGACCCGCCAGATCGCGCGTATACCTGGCGAAGGGCACCTGCGCGTAATCGGCGGATTGGTAGAGCATTTCATGGATTTTTGCCATCGTCACCACTCGCGATTGGCAGTCCCGCAGTGCCGACCGACTCGATTCGTCCTCGAGACCCCGGATTTGCATGTTGATGAGACTCGATATGACTTGAAGATTATTTTTGACCCGATGATGAATTTCTTGCAGCATGGATTCGCGTTCCTTGAGTTCCACAGTACGCGTTATGATGCGCAGCTCGAGTTCCTTCGCCACTGCCCGCAGCGCCTCGTCGGCGCGTTTCCTTTCGGTGATGTCCGTGTTGGTGGTTATCCATTGAATGACCCGGTTACCGGCATCTTTTTGGGGTGAGGCCAGCGTCATGAACTGACGATAGGTTCCATCGGCCGCGCGCAATGGAAATTCCATGTCGAACGGTTCACCGGCGGCGATGGCTGCCCTCCACCTCACCATGACGTCTGGCAAAATCTCGGGATCATGGACGGACTGCCATCCCCAGCCTTCCATTTCCTTGAGGGTGGTGCCGGTATAGTCGTACCAACGCTGATTGAACCAGACGCGATAACCGTCCGCGCGCGCAATATGCGCCATCTGCGGAATGGTGTTGGCGAGCGACCGGAACCTCTCTTCACTTTCGCGCAGAGCTTCTTCGCCGCGCTTTCTCTCGGTGATGTCGAAGTTGACACCATGCACCAATATTCCGAGACCGTGGGTGTCGCGAACGACGGCTGCGGACTCCCGGATGTGCCGTATTTCGCCGCTCGGCCGAATGATCCGATATTCGGTGTCGAATTTGTCGCCGCAGGCGAGAGCATCCGCGAGTACCTGTTCGGCCGCGGCGCGATCCTCCGGATGCAGGCTGTCGGTCCACAGCTGGTAAGGTTCAACGCCTTCTTCTTGTCGCTGTCCGTAAAGCTTGAACATCTGGTCATCCCATCGCAGAGTTCGGGCGACGACATTCAAGTGCCAAAAGCCGAGATTCCCTGCTCCTGACGCGATGGCGACCCGGGCATTGCTCTCGAGCAACAGTTCATTGGCCGACGCCAACTGCTGCGTACGCTGAACGACGCGCGCTTCAAGGGAAGCGTTCAGCTCGATCACCGCCTGCTGGGCGACCGTGCGCTCGAGGATCTCGCACGCCAGCGCGTCATTCGCTCCTTGCAATTGCGAATGGCTCGGAAGACGCAGCGCGGCGGGAACGAGTTTGACGAGCAGAATGGCGGTCATGGCGGAGGCGAGCGCGGTAACCACCTTGATGCCGCCGGCAAGCCAGTACATGGGGACCCAGATGGTCCAGATTTCCATCACATGGGAAGCGCCACAGGCGATGATGAAGATGGCAAAGCTCAGGAATATCCAGGTGAAGCGCAACTCGGCGCGCTTTCGGACAAAATAGACGAGCGTGAAGGGGATGGTGAAGTAGGCGAGCGCGATCAACGAGTCGGCGCCGACGTGAAGCGCCAGGATTGCCGGGCGCCACATGTAGCACATGCCATGAGGCATGAAACCGTCGGTGGAAAGGAGTCGCGCAAGATCGATCATTGCCAAGATGGGCTCCTTTCATCTGCTTTGGGCCGCCGTACCCCACCGTTTTGTGAAGTAGAACGATCCGCAGCGGATTCAAGGTCCGGCGGACACCGCGGGTCTCACGCCGTTGACGGCCCCGGTGAGCGCGGCTTGCAGGCGTGCCGCATCGATGGGCTTCGAAAGGTAATCGTTCATGCCGGCAGCAATGCACTTGTCCCGGTCGCTGCCGAGCGCATGTGCCGTCAACGCAATGATGGGGATCGCGGAGTTCATCATCCCCTGACCGCCCTCGCGGATCCGCCGGGTCGCCTCGTAACCATCCATCTCCGGCATCTGGCAATCCATCAGCACCACATCGTAGGTCTCATCGCGCAGCGCCATGAGGGCTTCGACGCCATTGCCGACGCAGCGAACATGCGCCCCCAGCTTGCGCAGGAGGTGCGTGCTGACCCGTTGGTTGACCACATTGTCCTCCGCGATCAGCACGCGCATGCCCCTTGCAGGACTCGAGACCGGCCGATTCGGTGTGACAATGCCCGGGTCGCGCGCGCCGCGCGTCAATTCGTCGAGCGCACCCAGCAATATTCCGAACTTCACGGGCTTGTTGACCAGCCGGTCGTAGAGTGACTGATCGGTGCCGGCGGTGGTTGCCGGCAAAGATCGCAAGAGTACCAGCGACGGGGGTGGAACAGCGCTCGCCCGTATCGCCGCGGCGAGCCACGCGCCGTCGTGATCCACAAAGTTGGATTCGAGCACCACGGCGCCGGGCACTCTCCCCGAGCCGAGGTCGCGCCGATACGCATTCAAGGCTTGATCAGCGGTTGCAACTGCAACGACGTCCGCACCGGCGGCGACGATCTGACGTTCAAGAATCGCACGCAAGCGCGCATGACTCACGGCCAACAGCACCGTGCGGCCCTGCAATGACTGCGGCATCGGTTCGGTTGACCCCTCTCTCGGCGTCAACTGGACGAAAAAGTGGAACGTCGAGCCCACAGCCGGCTCGCTGACGACGCTGATCGCCCCTCCCATGGCCTCCGTCAACTGCTTGGCAATGGCCAGACCGAGCCCGGATCCGCCGAATCTGCGGGTCGTCGAACTGTCTGCCTGGACAAAGGGCGCAAACAGCGCCGCAACCCGGTCCGCCGGAATGCCGATACCCGTATCCCAGACGGTGAAATCGAGGCGGGTTTCCCCGGGGCCGCCGGCCCCGGCGCGCACCGACAATCCCACCTCGCCCTTCTCGGTGAACTTGATGGCATTGCTGAGGAGATTCAATACGATCTGGCCCAAGCGGGTCGGATCGCCCCGATAACACAGCGGTGTCGAAGGGTCGACATCAATCAAGAATTCAATGCCCTTCTCGGCGACCCGCACCGCGATGGAATCGGCCGCATCTTCGATGACCCGTGCGATGTTGAAGTCGATCACCTCCAAGTCGAGCCGGCCGGCCTCGATTTTCGACACATCGAGAATGTCATTGATGAGGCCGAGCAGAGTCTGGCCGCTCGTGCGGGCGATTTCCGCGTATTCACGCTGTTCGGACGTGAGTGGCGTATCGAGGAGCAACCCGGTGATACCGATCACGCCGTTCAACGGCGTGCGGATCTCGTGGCTCATATTCGCCAGAAACTCGCTCTTGCCGCGGTTGGCCGCATCCGCAGCCTCACCGACTATCTCGAGGCGAAGCGCCCGTTCCTCGAGCTGGCTGCGTGCTCTCAATGCCTTCCAGTAATCATCGTGGACGGTCTTGGTGGCCTTGTAAACATAGGCGACGACGCATACGTCCATGACGGCCAATAAGAGATTGTCAGGCGTCGGGTGGAGCAACTCGGCGATGAACGGGGGCGCCAACGCGCATAAGGGCATGGAGATCCATAGCGCCGGGCGGATCGCCAGCACGACCGATCCGGTCGTGGCCATGCCCAAGGCAACGAACTCGAACGGCAGCCGGTCGCGACTCAAGCGCCCGAAGAAATCCGTTTCTGCAGAGAGCATACCCCACTCCAGAGTGGGTACCGTCATCAAGACGAATCCCGCCCGGACGGTTGCGACGGGGTGGGTATCGAGCCATTGCGCAAATCCGCGATGCAGCACGATCCGCGCCGCGGTGAGCGAAACGAAAAGGGCCGTATTGCACCAGAAAAACGTCGGGAAAATCCAAGGCAATCCGCTCGAGATCGTCACCAGCAACCAGATCGGCAGGTGCATGAACGTGCCGCTCCGGGCGCGCTGGGCGAGTTCCAGAAGCGCCTGGCGCGTGTCTTGGGGTGAGTTAGCGTCAGCCAAATCGTTCTCCGCCCCTATACCCTGAAGTGCTACAGGCTAGCTGTACGAGGGTTACGGTCGCGGACTGGGGAAGTGAAAGGAAAAGAACTGACAGACCCGATTGCTGGGACGCACGCACTGCTGCGATGCGCGCGCACAACGCCGGCCCGCGACAACAGGGCGTCGTTACGCTAGGAAGATCGACATCGCCTCAAGCCGCTGTCAGCTTGCCCTCACGCCGCAGTCAGCTTGCCCGACCCCGAGGCCGTCACACCGGCCTTGAGGGAGTTCGCGACGATCACCCGCTCGATGACGTGCTGAAGCTCGCCCAACTCGTAAGGTTTGGCAATCACGGTAATGCCTGACAAATAGTCGGGTAATACGGCGGTAACGCTGTAGCCCGTGCCGAAGACGATCGGGATGCCGCGCTCCTTGAGCAGCACGGCCACGTCCCATGACATGGACCCGTCCAAATTGACGTCGAGCAGCGCGGCGTCAAACGTTTCTTGCCGGGCCAGTTGCAACGCATCGGCAAGCCGCGTCGCCGGACCGACCATTTGCCATCCGAGCCGGTCGAACAGGTCCTGCAGCAGGGTCACCAGGAGAAAAGCGTCCTCCGCCACGAGAATTCGGTAAGGCTTGGTCTTACCGCGGGGATCGGGATCCATGGTCAATCGCTCCGCCGGCGGTTCGCACGGCTCCTGGGTGGAGCGAAGCAGTACCGAGGACGCCGGCAAAAACACCGTACAAACGACGCCTGTAGGATGATACTCGAGGGTGGCTCTGCCGCCCGTCTCCATGGCCAACGCCCGCTCGATCAAGGTGGTGCCGAAACCGACGTGCGTCGGCGGTGTAACCTCAGGTCCGCCCATCTCGCGCCACGACAACTCGATACCGCCATCGGCGCGGAGAATCCATCGCAGGACGACGCGGCCCGACGGTTGGCTGAAAGCGCCGAACTTCGCCGCATTGGTGGCGAGTTCGTGGATCGCGAGTGACAGCGACAGCGCCGACTTGGGCGTCAGCATCACGTTGACGCCGTGGAGTTCAACTTTCGTTTGTTCAGTCGCGTAAGCATCGAGTTCCTCCCGCAAGAGCCGGTCGACCGACACTCCTTCCCAACGGCTTTGCGACAGAAGACTGTGGGACTTCGCCATCGACCTGATACGCCCGTCGAGGCCCTGAACGAATCCGGTCAGAGATTCTGCGCTGCGGCTGGTTCGCAAAACGAGAGCTTGAATGTTTGCGATGGTATTCTTGACCCGATGGTCCAGTTCGAGCATGAGCAACGCGTCGCGTTCGGCAGCTCGTTTCCGTTCCATCGCCGCCTCGTTGATGCGTCGCAAGACGACATGCAACAAAGAGACGCGGAGGTCAAAAGCCGCATCGAGATCACCCTCGGTCCAGGGTAACGATCGACCCCTGACCGTCTCCTTCCATACCTCAAAGGACTTCCGAGGATTGAGCTCACCACCGTCCGTGGCACCGTGCAAGAGCTTCTTCGGCTCTCCCGCCCAGTTGACCGTTCCGATCAGCTCGGGACGGAACCACATGATGAAATTGGACGGCTCCGGCGATACGGAGATCACGAGCAACCCCGACGCGACATCGATGTATGCCGCGGCCGGTGGCCATACTTCCTGAAGCCGGTCCGTGGAGTAAATGCCCGGCGTCTGCGTGACGTGTGAATCGAGCCATGCGACGAGTTGCAAAATCTGCTCCGCGTTCGGTGTGGTTCCCAAGGACGTGAGCTGGCCTTTGACGTAGACCGCGACACCCCCCTGGCGCACGCCGTCGGCGCCGCCGCCGCCGTGAATGTAGTCGAGCAGGTTGGGTGATTGCTGGGTCAGCCCGACGGCATAGTCATCCGCGCCGGCGAGATTGAGCATGAGACTTTGCAGCACCATTCGGCTCGCCAGCCGTGCGCCGAATTGTTCTCCCGATTCACGGGCCTCCAGTTGCAGCGAAAACATCGAGCCGAACAATTCACACACCGCTCGAAGGTGGCGCGGGAGAAAGCGTGAGGAATAATGGTGACAGGCAATCAGACCCCACAGTTTGCCGCCGCGAATGATGGAAATCGACATCGAAGCGTCGATCCCCATGTTGCGCAGGTATTGCCGATGGACCGGCGATACGTCACGCAAGATGGCCTGGCTCATGTCAAGCGGCTCGCCGGTCCGCGGATTGTTCCTGGGCAGCAGCGGCGCGGGATCGTAGTTGACCTGTGTTATCAGACGCAACCAATTCTTGAGATACAGCGCGCGCGCCTGTCTCGGGATATCGGCGGCCGGATAATGAAGGTCCAAAAAGGGCTGAAGTGACGGATGTCGGCTCTCCGCAATGACCCATCCGGAATCATCCTGCATGAACCGATAGACGAGCACGCGGTCATACCGGGCGACTTCACGCACGCGCTCTGCGGCGAGTTGGCACAGGGCCTGCACGGAGGCGACATCGCCGAAGCCGGCTATCATTTCCTGAACCCCTGCCAGCGGATCCGTCACGAATCGATCCGCCATGTCGGCGGCTTCGAATTCCAACACCAGAGTGCCGCCGCTGCGGTGTATGCTGACATCGAGCGGGAAATCGGCTCGGATGCGAAGCAGCGGATCCAGCAAATGGCGTGGTTTCTTGAGATCCAGGACCGCCGCCAGCGCCCGCACTCGTTTGATTGGCTCGGCGCCAAACAATGTATCCGCGCATCGACCGAGAAGTTCCTGCGCCGACGCGCCGATCAAGCCCTGGCAATCCCCCGCGGCTTGCAGGACTTCGAGATTATCCGGGTCAAGCACCAGCATCGCGCCGTGCGGCAGAATCGCACCCGGGATATGGATGGGTTCCCGGTCGCAGTTGGTCAGATTGATATCGGCCGGCCAGGGTTCGGTTGCACTCATTCCGCGAAGTTCCTCCTGCTACCGGTAGAGTATCACTGCAGCAGACTGGCACCCACACGAATCGCCATTCCTGCGCTGCCCAAGTTACCCGATCGCGTACCAACCTGCTTGCCCCAAACCCGAGGACATTTGTCTGTACGCTACCGCACAGACCAAGATCCGACGAGAGGCTAGGCTGCTTGCCGGCTTTGAATGCGGGACTGCTCGTTTCGGCGTGTCATAAAGGGCTGAGGATGGCGGAGAATGGTGCCGAAATCGACTTTCCCGATGATCCGGCCGGCGGCGGCGTCCGCCCTGAAGCGCTGAGTCGCCCACGGTACCCGGCTTCGTCGGCAGATCTCTTTGCGCGGATGAGTCATGAAATGCGCACGCCGTTGAGTGCGATCCTGGGATTTGCGCAACTGCTGGAATCCGGCACTCCCTCTCCCACGGGCCCGCAGAAACGAAACATTGATCGGATCCTCCAGGCCGGCTGGTATCTCGAGAACCTCATCAGCATGACCCGCGATCTGGTTCTGATCGAGTCGGGAACGTTGTCATTGTCCATGGAGGCCGTACCGCTTGCCGCGGTCATCCGCGACTGCCGGGCCATCATCGAGCCGCAAGCGAGCATGCGCGGTGTCCGGGTGACCTGTACCCCCCTTGAATTCCCCTGTTTTGTGGCGGCGGATCGAATTCGACTGCAACAAGTGTTGGTCAACTTGCTGTCCGCCGCGGTCGACTACGGCAAATCGGACAACATGATCCTCGTAAACTGCAAGATGCAGCACGCGCACACGATTCGTATTGACATCACCGACGAGGGCCACGGCTCAGCCCCGGAGCGGCTTACGCGGCTTTTCCAGACGCTTCACGGTTTTGAACCCGAAGCGCCTCCCGCGGAAGGTATCGGAATCGGTTTGCAGCTCGCCAAGCGCTTGATTGAATCGATGGGAGGCACCATCGGCGCGCAAACGCACGCGAAGACCAGGAAAATATTCTCATTCGAGCTGAACCGCATGCTCGTTCCAATGACCGCGGGCCTTGCTGCGACACTGGACATCACCATCAATGCTTCCGAAAAATCGGCGGCCAATACACTCCCGGGGGAAATGACATGACATTCGATCCGTCCGATATTCTCAGGGCCAGCATTCTCATCGTCGACGACCAAGAGTCGAATGTTCAATTGCTGGAGCAATTCCTGAGGCAAACCGGATACAGCAACGTCTCTTCGATGATGAACCCGGGCGAAGTCTCCGCCCTGCATCGGGAGAACAACTACGACCTCATTCTGCTCGACTTGCAGATGCCTGACATGGACGGATTTCAGGTGATGGACGCCCTGCAAGACAACGAAGCGGAAGGCTATCTCCCGGTGATCGTGCTCACCGCCCAACCGAATCACAAAGTTCGCGCCCTGCAATGCGGTGCCAAGGACTTCATCAGCAAGCCGTTTGACCTGATCGAAGTCAAGTCCCGCATTCATAATATGTTGGAAGTCCGGTTGTTGTACAAACAGCTCGCGAATTACAACCGGGAACTGGAACAGACCGTGCAAGAGCGGACGGCCGAATTGCGCGAAAGCGAGGAGCGTTATCGCTGCCTGACGGAACTCGCCTGCGACTGGTACTGGGAGCAGGATGAGAACGGCAAATTCATCAAGACTGCCGGTCCGATCCTCGAGATGCTGGGCATATCGGTCAGCGATTTGGCGGATAAGGAGGGCGAGGCGCTGGGCGGCTGGGATGAAGTTGCCCGGGTGGAGCTCGTGTCACGGATTGCGGCACGACAGCCATTCTTGGATTTTGCGTTGAATCGCATCAAGCGAGATGGTTCGCTGCAAAGATACCAGGTCAGTGGCGAGCCGATGTTCGATCGCGCCTGCGGCTACATTGGTTACCGGGGAATCGGCGTCGAGCGCGCTGGTATGGCGTAGAGACGGGGCCGTCACGCGCCATGTTCTTACCCCATAAACCCGAGAACAACCATTTGCTCGCGGCACTGCCCGCCGAGGAACTTGCGTGCCTGGCGCCGCATCTGGAACACATTTCGATGCGGCTCGGTGAAACACTCTATCGCCCCAGCGAGCCGTTGCAGTATGCGGTGTTCCCCACGAGCGCCATCGTCTCGCTGCTCTATGTCATGGAATCGGGTGAAGCGGCTGAAATAGCGAGTGTTGGCAATGAAGGAGTGCTCGGCATTTCAGTGTTCATGGGCGGCAATACGACGCCCAACTCGGCGGTCGTGCAGACCGCGGGCCTCGGCTACCGGCTCAAGGCAGAGCGGCTGCAGGAGGCATTCGATCGGGGCGGGACCACCCAGCATTTGTTGTTGCGCTATACCCAGGGGTTGGCCGTACAGATCGGCCAAACGGTGAGCTGCAATCGGCATCATTCGATCGAACAACAACTATGCCGGTGGCTGTTGTCGACCCTGGATCGCCTGCCTTCGAACGAGATCGTCATGACACATGAACTGCTCGCAGGCATCTTTGGCGTGCGTCGGGAAAGCATTACGACTGCCGCCGGAAAGTTGCAGCGTGCGGGCGTACTGCGTTGTCGGCGAGGCCACATTACGGTCGTGGGTCGGGCCGGTTTGGAGGCGGCGGCCTGCGAGTGCTACACCGTCGTCAAGCGCGAGTTCCTCCGATTGCGCTCCGAAGCCCTGTGCAGCCGGCCGGCAGCGGACAGTTACCCGGCGAACCCGCAGGAACCGTACGCAAAGGTGATGAGCACGTAGGGCCGATACTCGAGTCGAGCCACATCGCCGCCATGGATCAAACTCAAAAAAAAAGGATGCTGACCGGCCAGATTTATTTTGCCCACGATCCCCAAATTCAGGCCGATCAGCAGTCGGCAAAGGCCTGGATGGTGCGCTACAACGCCGCCCTCGGCGCCACACCCGATGAGCGCCGCGAACTGTTGCGCGAGCGTCTGGCGGCCGTTGGCAGCGGCGCGGTGATCCGCCCGCCCTTTCACTGCGACTATGGCTACAACATTTCTCTGGGGGCGGACGTCTTTCTGAATTTCAATTGCGTGATTCTCGACGTGGTGACGGTGACCATCGGCGAAGGAACACAGATTGGGCCGGCCGTTCAGCTCTACACGGCCGATCACCCGCGGGACCCGGTGGCGCGACGGTCAGGAGCAGAGTTCGGCAGACCGATCGTCATCGGTCGCAATGTGTGGATTGGCGGCGGCGCCATTATCCTGCCCGGCGTGACCATCGATGACGATGCGACCATTGGGTCGGGCAGCGTCGTGACGCGGGATGTCCCTCGCGGCGCGACCGCTCGCGGCAACCCCGCTCGAGTATGACCGTGAACCGGCGACGGTTTGGGGCCGAGCCGCAAACAGCTACAAGATCAATGCTGTTACAGGGGGAAGACAGCCGGGCGGTGGTCATCCATCTGTGGCGGGGCCGAGTCCTGTGTCAGCGTCGAGCTTTTGCGGGTCGCCCACCATTCGCGATCGGCTGCCTGCGCCGCGAGCGTCGCCAATCGTCGCCGAGTAGCCTCGAGCACTTCGCCCTCCTCGACCCGCGGACCACAACTACTCGCCGGTCCGCGCAGCGCCTGAGGATAAAGCATTGAATACTCCTCGGCGTTGTCGAACTGCCCGCGGCTCTCGTCGTCGATGAAGCTTTCCGCGGGTGCGCCTTCGGCATAGATGAGAGTATGCGTATCGAACTCCAGGTGAAGGTAGGTGACCCCGTCGGCCCACTCCTCCTGGGTGATGGAAACGCTATTCGTCAGGGCGCGCGCCGGAATGAGCATGTCGTCGATCCACATCGCGTGGCCGGGAGAGACCCGCAAGTTCCGTCGCGGAATCCCGAATCCGAGGGCGCCCGCTCGAATGCGGATCGGCAGCAGTTCGCGGTTGCCGGCAACGTTGGCCCGCGAGTAGCTGCGCCTCCCGATCCATCGGATTGGACGCGCCGCGCCGGACAAGTTCATTACACGATCGCCGATGCGCAGGGTTTCGATCGCCGCTTCGCCGTGCTCGGTGAGGATGAGTGTGCCGACCGCATAGCAGGCAGCCGTGACGTCGGTTCCGGAGCCATCGGCGGTGGCGTGGAAAGTAAGGCCGGAGTAAACGTCACTCCGATCGAGCTGCAGGATCGTCGACCCATCGTCGCCCGTCACCGTCAGCGTGTCCGTCTCCGGATTGAACGTCGCCGAGGCGTTGCCGCCGCTGTCGCTGATGAATCCCAGATCGATCACATCGTGCGGACCCGTAAACCCCGCGATGGTCGCGGGCACATCGGCCGCCGTTGCCAGTTCGAGCTTGGCCGCATTGGCATTGCCGGGCGCGAACTCAACCTCGGTGAAGTCGGTAAAACTCGTCGGTGTGAAATTGACGGTCACCGGCGAGGACACGCTGCCGGTCAGTTCCAGCGTATTGGTCGAGCCCGCAATGTCACTGCCCCGGACGCCGCCCTGGATGGAGTAGCCGGCCTCCAAGTCGAGCAGGTTGGTCGTGGGAAGATCTCCGTAAAAGGTGCCGCCGAAGTAGATGGCCGGATTACCACCACCGCTGCTGCTGATCTTGCCGCTGTCGATTACCGTGCCGCCCTCATCGAGAGTAATGCCCTGGCCATCATCGTTTGTAATCGTGCCGCTGTTGATCACGGTGCCGGAATAATTGACGGACGAATTTTCATTGAGGAAGGAGACGCCGCCGTTGACGTAGCCGCTTGCCGTGTTGGTAAAGCTGCCGCCGTAACCGATTTCGATGTCGGCCCGGAAGCCGAGGAAATTATTGCTGTCGTTGGTCGACAGAATGGATCCCGAATTCGTGATGCTGACGCTGCTGTCGAGGGCGAGGATGCCGACGTAGTTTCCGCTGATGACGCCGCTGTTATCGATGGAACCACCGAGCAGTGTGACCCCGAGATCGCCATCGGTGCCGACGATCTCGCCCATGTTGATGAGGGTGCCTGAGCCATACACGGCGGAATCGTTCTGTCCGGCGCCGCCCTCGGTGCCGTTGCCGCTGGACTTCACCGCGCCGTCGGCCGTTATGGTCAGAGGTGAGGCATATCCCGACGGTTCAAGGTAGATGCCGTGGTTGATGGTGGTGGAAATCGTGCTCACATCCGCACTCCCTGGCTTGCAACCGCAGGCTGTCGAAGATTCTATG